>Ga0233414_10000857_pt1 | contig 12086 bp, 12 predicted proteins | sample Na_anoxic_10_MG_FD_189020 | JGI IMG/M metagenome (GOLD analysis project Ga0233414, IMG submission 189020) | Seawater microbial communities from Saanich Inlet, British Columbia, Canada - Na_anoxic_10_MG | ecosystem: Environmental > Aquatic > Marine > Inlet | place: Canada: British Columbia...
CATGCTATAAGTTGGTTAATGCTATAGAAGAAAATGACCAGAAGGGAATGGGGTCTGCATACAAAAGAATGCAGGCACAACGGTTCTCCGGTCGTGCAGTACCATTTTCAGGTGTTGTAAAAGGTAGAGACAACGTTATTCGCCATATTAATGTTACAACTGGTGAGTCGTTGGATGAAGATTGCAGAGCGCGATTAATCAGCACAATTGTAGAAGGCATGAAAGATCATGTCATTGTTGAAAACGGTCATGTAGTTGCAGGACACTTTAATGGTGGTAATCCTGTCAAATTGCCCGTAACTAAATGGGCTGCAAGAAAGCTCGTTGCTCGCAAAATGCGTGATGCAGCTTCAAATGCATATTGGTCTGAAGGTTTTCAACAAAGAGTGAAGCACACAGCTTCCTTAGTTGCTGAAGGCAATGTGAAAGAGGCAGTGAAGCTGGCTTCAGTCTTCTTAAATGAAAACGAAGAGTTTACCTTGCTAACAACTCAACAAATGGAAACGTTGGTTGAGAATGCGTTAGCAGCAAACGCAGTCCTTAACGATTCAATTGTGAAGGATACCGCCACTTTGATGCATCGTACTAATTTGAAGATTAGTCGCAATAAGATCATCGATGAGTGGAGAAATATTGCCAAAAAAGCTGAACATCCTGTATTAGCAGAAAATGTCGCTATTTTGGAAAATGTGACAGATTTTGAACCAGCATATGATAAGTTTTTGAATTTAATATTTGAAGCTTTCAGCAACAAAGAAGTTGCCGCATCAGCTTTAGCAATTACTTTAGAATCTTTGAAGGAGTCAACTCCGAAAATCAAAGAGTCGTTTGACTTAGCTAGCAAATTGGATAATTTGATTAACAGGTTGCAAGCGAAAGATTTTGATGATGCTGCAATTTTCGAGGCTGAGGACTTGATTGCTACGATTCAAGAAGAATTAGCAGCCAATGAAACGTTAGGTGATTTTGATCAAATGCCTGGCGATGATCCTTTAATGGATATGGGTGGCGACGCAGATTCAGGCCAGCCTGTTATCAATATTAATTCACCATTGATTCAAATTGGTGGTAAAAGCTCTGCAGGTGGAGAGGAAGAAGAAGAGTTGGATGAACTGCAGCTACCCGATGAGGATGAATTAGATGCAGTAATAGGACAACAAGAAGCTCCGGCTCCTGCTCCTGCTCCTGCTCCGGCTCCTGCTCCGGCTCCACAGCAGCCTGCTGCTCCACTCCCAGGAATGGAAAGCAGAGCCGCTCGTGAAGCACTTAGTGAGTCTCGTCCTTTACATTATGAAATGAAGGATGAAGAAGATGACGATATGCCTGATGATGATTGTGATCTTGAAGAGGGCGCTGACCCTTATGCTTACAATGATCAAATAAAAGAATCTAGCTTATTGGCTGATTATGGTGCACCTGTTTTCACCAATTTATCGGATAAGCAGAATGTCGTTAGAATTATGGATCGTCTTGCTAAAGAGCATAAGCTTGTGGGCAGCGCGTTAGATAATAACCTAGTAGGCATGGCAGAAGCTGCTATAACTGCATTAGGATTTAGAGTTCCCGATGGCAAACTAGATTCTGCAATCGGAGAATGCATTGAATTGTTTGCAGAGGAAAAACCATTTCCTGGTGCTGCTGCTCCATTTGGCGCTAAAGAAGACGATGACGACAGTGAAGACTCTGACCACGACGACGGCGATGATGGTGATAAGGGTAGCGGCAAGCCTTGGGAAAAAGATGATGACGTTGCTGAGGATCAAAGAAAAGGTCCACGCATTAGAAAGAGGGGATATGCTAAAAATAGCATAGCTCCAATGGAAATCAAAAACGAATCTATCCAATGGGGCAGTGCTCAAGAGGATGGAGTGTCAGGATCGATGAATGGAGTTAATTTCATCTTTGATCATGGTGGAGATTCTGACCTTAAACCTGTGATTCTAAGTGAAGATGGGTCGGTAGAAATTCCTATTCCAGAAAAATTGTTTGATAGTGCTTTTGCAAGCGTTGGCATGTTAGAGTCAACTCCAACTAGCCAACCAAGTGTGTTTGCTGATTGGTTACATGGTTCGATTGAACAGTTAAGACCTATTTCAGAAAATGAAGACGATGAGCTTGACCAAGCTATTGATCAAGCTGTCGCCACGATTAAATCTAATCCCGAAGGTGGTTTTAGTGTTGAAGTCGAAGGTGATGTTGAAGTTGTCGAAAAGGACGTTGATTTAGATTCTGCTGATCCTGATGATATGGATATGATTGAACTTGATGCCGACCCTGAAATGGATGATGAAACAGAGGGTATGGCTGCGGTTGATTCTATTGATACTGATGAAGCTGATGAGGAAGTAGAAGATGATGACAATGAAATGCCAGACTTCGAACCCTTAGATGATGACTCTGATGATGGCTTTGATGATGAGTCAGAAGAAGAGGAAGACGACGAAATGATGGAAGATAAAGATATTTCGGAACCAACCAACGCTAAATACACTAAGCATGTGAAGGAAAATCCTCGTGATATGCCCAAGCACAAACCAACTGATTTTTCAGATGATAAGCTGGAAGATGTTGGGCCAGATGTGAAGCAAGGTGACGAAGCAGGAACCAAGCCTCCAACGGCTAAGCCAATGAACCACAAATAATTGGAGGCAATAATGTTACCTACAAGAAGAGAAGCCAAAACGTCGGTGTCTAAAAATAATCCTGGGTTTGATCGCAGGGTTATTGCTGAGACTGGTGTAATTCCTGCCGGTTATCAGTTAATTAGAGACTCATTCTCTTTTGACGTAATCGACAAACAGGATATAGTAGTAGAAGGCAAAGAAGGTCGTGAATTACCTGCTATGCGTGTTTCCGGTCTAATTCAGATGGGAGATAGAGAAAACGCAAATGGTAGAATCTATTCAACGAGTGATGTATTGCGCCCCGCTGTAGAAAGCATCCAAGATGATGTTTCATCAAGAGCAGTTATGGGAGAATTTGATCACCCTGCTGATGCGAAAATTCATCTAGATCGCGTTAGTCATTTAATGACTAAAGTCTGGATGGATGGTCGTAAGGTTTATGGTGAAGCTGAAATTTTGCACAGTTTACCATGTGGCGCTTGCCTCAGAGGTTTATTTGAGCATAAGGTTAGAGTCGGTATTTCTTCTCGTGGTGTTGGCGACATGGATGTTGTTGAAAGCGCAGGTAAGGAATTATACCGAGTAATGCCCGGTTACGCTTTTGTTACCTGGGATGCGGTTGCAGAGCCATCTGTAAATGGCGCTATTCTTCAGATTCAGGAAGGATTGAACAAACGATTGCGGCCTATGGCCAAAAGCAAGAACAAGTTTGCTCCTGAAGTTTATAGTGACATGTTGGTATCTGAAATCAACGATTTTTTTGATCTAAAGTAACAGAAGTTATAATTCCTAGCAAAAATACCTATAGTGAATAAATTCACGAGGAGAATAAGAATGAATAAGATCCAGGCATTGCTCGAAAAAGCTGGGGTCAAGTCAGAGTTGTCCAAACAAATCTGCGAGTCTTTAGAGAATTATAAAACTTCTCTTCGTGAGCAGTATGACGCTGACTACCGAGCCAAAATAGAACAAGCAAAGCAAGTAGTGGTTGAAGAGACCGAATCTCATAAACGAGAACTTGCAAGAAGAGTACAGATTTTCTGTGAAACCAAGGGAGCAGCGATAGAAGCTCAGCTTACCAAGCAATCAGCCCTTAATGAATCCGAAGCTACCGCTAAACTCAAAAGCATTGTAACAACGTTACATGGCTTAGAGCCTAATAGCAAGCCAAGCGGAAACGTTACAGCTGTAGTTGAAAAGCTAAAGCAAAAGGCTCAAGTCGCAACCGAGGGAAAAAGGAAGGCAGTAGAACTTGCAAATCGCAAGACAGCTATTGCTGAAAAAGCTCTGAAAAGAAATCGAGAGTTGGCTACTGCTTTAAAGTCAATTCAAGAATCTTCTAAACCTGTTACTGAGAGCCGCAGGGCACCCAGAAAGCAGACTAGAAGAATCGAAGAGAGCCGTAAATCCGGCAAACCAAGATCTACCAGAGCTACTTTGGCTGAAAGCCAAGATCGTCGTCCACCGACTAAAAAGCAACCGGCAGCTAATGATTCACCATTTAGCATCAACGCCATTGCTAGTGAAGTAGACGAGACGATATAAGAAGGGGGGAACCCCTGCGGTTGCTTTTTAATTTTAATAACTGAGCCTATTTAGAGGAGACATATAAATGTCATTACCTACTAGAGGACGTCACCTCGCTGAAGGTGCCCAGCGTCCAATTAGCGAAGCGACAGACCTGCATTCAGCAGCTGTTCTTCATGAGTCGAAGAAAAACCAGTTGGTCAAGAAATGGTCACCTGTTCTTAACAAATGCCGCGAAGTTGGCAAGCAAAAGTTTGGCTTGATGGCTTCGATTCTGGAAAATCAGTACAACCACTGGAATCCAGAGAATCGATCGGTACTGTTAGAAGACCAGACCACCACTGCTAACATTGCTGACTTCACTCGCTTTGCGCTTCCTTTGATTCGTAAATCGTACCCAAAGTTGATCGCAGATAATCTTGTTGGTGTTCAGCCAATGAGCCAGCCTGCCAGCTTGATTTTCTACATCAGATACCGTTACGCCTTGACCAAAGGTCAAACTGTTGCCGGTACTCAGATCATGCGCCAAAACACTGCTCAGAGTTTTGCTAAGCAAAACGGTTGGGCTCTTGATCCTTACTACTCTTCGCAAGAAGTTCGTGGTGAGGATGCGACTGTTGGTGCTGGCGGTGCTGGCGTCACTGCTACTCTTGCACATCGTCCAGTTCTTGCTGGTACAGTTGTTGTTGAAGTTTATGAGTCGGAAGCTGATGCTGATCCAAACTGCGAAGAAGCAGAACCATGCTTGCGAGTTAGCTACGATGCTGACGGCGCAGCTGATGTTGTTCTGATTGGTGATTGCACCAACTTTACATCGACAATTGAAGTTGATACTACTACAACAGTTTTCAATCACTCGACTGGTGCCGTTACTATTTCACTAACTGGCTCTGGCAGATTCCCAGCAGGCGCAGTTGCTAGAGTTAACTACGAGTACGATCTTGAAGCTAACCCATTCCAGCCTGAAGTAACATTGAGCATTGACAGCGATTCGGTCGCTGCTATGACTCGTAAACTTAAGACTAGCTGGAGTTTGGAAGCAGCTCAAGATCTCAAGTCGGTTCACAACATCGATGCAGAAAGCACTCTCACCGACCTGATGGCCGACGAGATGGTTGCTGAAATCGATCGTGAAATCATCAACGATTTGATTGTTGCTGCAGCCATCCGTGCTGATCATAACTTTGCTACTGCTGCTGGCGCTAGTGTTAACTTCACTGACCGAAACATCGCTTTGATGTACAAGGCTCTTGAAGTTGCTAACATCATCCATAGAACTACTTTACGTGGTCCTGCTAACTGGATGGTAACTAGTGCTGACCTTTGCAGCAAGTTTGAGCAGTTGAACGATTTCCGAGCAAGCGATGCATTCACCACTGAAGGCGTTGATATCGGAATCATGAACATGGGTACTATTCAGGGCAAGATGAAGCTCTACAAAGACCCACTATTCCCCAACTGCAAAATCCTTCTTGGATTTAAAGGAAGCAGCGTTTTGGATGCGGGATACTTCTACGCACCATACATTCCGCTTCTCAGCACTCCAACAGTCATGGACCCGAACAGCTTCACGCCAAATAAGGGTGTAATGACCCGATACGGTAAGAAACTGATCGAGGACGGTGGGCTTTACTACGGTGTCATCTCGGTTTCTAACCTATAAGTTGGAATCTAACATCTTTGAAGATGTTGAAGATAACATAAGACTTAAAGCCCAGTTAGTTTTCTAACTGGGCTTTTTTCTTATACTTCCATATGGCACAGTTAGAAACTTAACAATATGAATGAGCTACCAGAAATTCTAAAAGACACAGCACTGATATCTAATTCAGGTTCTCTGTTGGGGTCTAACCAGGGATCGCTCATTGACAGTTATAAGTACGTGGCTAGGTTTAATAATTATCGATTATCACCACATCTACAGAAAGACGTAGGTTCTAAAGTCAACATATGGATTACTTCTCTGTGTTTCAATATAGAACCAAGAAATGAGGATTTTGATTTGGTTCTAATTATAAATCCAAAAAACAGAGTCACAAAGCATCAAAAGAGGATGGTGTCTAAATATAAAACCATATATATGCCAAGCAATTTATATTATGAGTTGGACACTACCCATGCGAGACAACATTCTGAAAATCCATCAACAGGTTTGTTTATGATATGGTGGTTGCGGAATGAACTTGGATATTTTAACCCACAAAGCCATTTTGGCTTTGATTTTTTCGGTAAGGTGAACGCTGGTGAAAGATCTATTCTAGCCAATAGAAAGACTAGAAGAGGAGGATCAAATACACATCATTATTATGAAGATTGGCGGCCTCTATTCAATACTCATAATCACAATCATGAAAAAAGGTTATATAATGCGATATCTGAGGGATTTACAGTTAAACACAAAATATCGATTTTTAACAACGAATATGTTAAAAATCTATGGATGGGTCATGAAAAAGACATCGAGGAAAATAATAGCGGTTTTGGTTTAATTTAATGTATTTGGAAAATATACATTTAACTTTACCAAAAAAGGAATGGGACATGTTGCGGTTTGTATTACCGATGGTGCTGGTTGTTAGCTGCTGTTTTGTGCTATACGGTGGAAGCGATCAATCAAAGATTAGAGCTAAGGATATAGAAGACGATGCGTGGTTATATGAAAAAGCTAGTGACATAAGAACATACTGGTACGATAAAAAGTCACTACCTGAAGCATATCAATCTAACGGCGGTGGTCCAGTTAGATTATACAAGTTAGGTTATAATATTGCTGGTGTCTTAGATAAAACTGGCTCAGCTAATAATGAAGCGCCATGGTTTCACACAGGTGGTTTAGATGACTGCGAAAACACTAAGGTTAAAAGAATGTTATGGTTACCTGAAAACCAAAAGATTATTCTTAAGCAGAAGAACGGTAAGATCAAAGGTGGCCAAAGAAACGGTCTAGAATATAAGTTTATTGCGGGAGAATACCCAATTGGCACTGTTTCTGCTGAATTTTTATATGATGATCAAAGGCTGTTTGAAGCTAGATCTCGTGTGAAGGGTGAAGAGGGATGGAGCACTTTTCAGTTTGAATATGGTGATAAACCCGCTGGTTATGTTCATGTTAGCTCTTGCGTTGAATGTCATGAGGATGTTGGGAAACATTCATTTGAGTTGGATGCGAAGAGGGATTGGTATGGTACCGTTAGAGGTTTAGAGCCGGGCGGTCCGATTCACTGGCATCCTTGGCAGTCTGAAGGTTTAGGAGGATATGGAGTTAAACCTGAAATAAGAGAAGATGTTAAAAGTTTTGTTAAATTAGGCGATTGATTGGACGATTTATGTGCTTGATAAGTGACCAACATAAGTTTGTTTTTTTACATAATCCAAAGTGTGGTGGTTCTTCTGTAAGAGCAGTTTTAGATAGCTATTGTAACATTAAATATACCCACCACTATAAAGACAGGGATGTTTATCAACACAAGTTTTGGTATCATGAACCAGCCTCAGCTATAAGGGCTTATTTTGCTAGGTGGGCTAAGTATAACTACTTTGCATTTGGGCTGATAAGGAATCCTTGGGATAGGATGGTGTCTTGGTACACGTATGGAGGATGGTCTAAAGATTATATTCCTAAAGGTATTGCAAAGCAATCAGATGGCACATATACCCCAATTGATCTTTTTCATGTTGATAATAAGCATCTGGTTTTTAAAAAACCAGAAATAAGTTTTGATGATTTTATCGAAACATGTTATGATACTATAATCACGTCTAGGAATAAGTTTATACATAAGAGAATTATGGTGAGTGGGAAACAATTTGAGGCTGTAGGTGATTCAAAAGTGCTACTGGAGGACAGATTTTGGCCTTGCAGACTAATATACCCTAGTTTAGCTAATAACTTTTTTGTTGATAATAAAGGCAACTATTGCGTAAAAGCTTTTAAATTGGAAGATCTGGGTTGCTTAACTAGGTATATATATGAAAGAGTTGGTATAAAAGTTAGTATACCACACTTAAATAAATCAGAAAGAAACGATAGTTATCACAGCTATCACAGCTATTATAACAAGAAATCGGCTAGAATGGTCGAGGAGATATATAATTCTGACATAGAATTGGGTAAATATCAGTTCTAATTGGCATGATTATAGGAGTTACCGGTTAGTATGTTCTAGCCGATTTTTAATTGTAAAGGAGAGTTAAAATGCCTAGAAAGAGAATGACAAAAGCAGCTAAGGCTTCATCAAAAAGTTGGGCCAGAGCACACAAGTTGTATGACCTGGTTGGCCAGGGAAATATTACTGACGCCCGCAGTTTTATCGCTACAGATAAAGAGGTGCTAGCGCCTCTTTTGGATGGCAAAGCGGACAAGAGAAATAAAAAGGTTAGGAGTATGATCCAAGATTATAATAAATGGTTGAAAGTCAACTAGCGGAAGTTGTAACAAAAATAGCCTAATAATAATTATTATTAGGCTATTTTTGTAGTCAATTTTTCTTTGGTTTTTCTGTATTCACTTATGGTTGGTCATTTTAATAATCCAAATTGTTTTCGAATTAAAGGAAAGGCTAAGGAGAGGCTAAGGAAAGGATGGCAACAATAATAGCAGAAGGTCAAAAATAATACAGACACTTTGACATTAGGTGATAATTATGAAATCCGAATCTTTTGGTAAATATTCAACTATGGCTCAGTTGAATAGATTTTTATATGGCATGGATGAATTGGGTTTGCTTAATGACAAACTCATTATTGATATAGCTCAGTATCCTGAGAAGTATGCTAGAGAATACGATTTGATAGAGGTTTATCTTCATTACTTAGATGAGTTCAGGTCACAGCCAGGTCTTGGGGTTGAGAGATCAGAGCTGGATCAAGAGGCATCTAAGGCAATTAGAAGTGATTATACTGCTGATCAACTAGATAAAGATCTGGCGGCTAATTGTGTCAATCTTGCTCATCGTCGCGACAGGAATATCACTCGCCCTACTGGCAGTGGAAATTTGCCCCCGACCACTCGATTGGAAGGCGTTGCTAAGAAATATCAAAGCAAGGCTGGCGGGTTAAATGATAAGGGACGGGCTCATTATAATAGTAAAGGCCATAAACTTAAAAAACCTGTTTCTAAAGGCCAAGCTAAAAAGTCTAAAAAATCAGCTGGACGTCGCAAGTCTTTCTGTAGCAGAATGGGCGGTCAGAAGAAGATGCATAATATTGATTGTCGCGCTGATCCTGACAAGGCTATATGCAAGTCACTAAAAAGATGGGATTGTAATGAAGCATTTGAAAAAGCTTTGGACGATGCTCTTGGCTTGACTGAAGGCGCTGGTGGCCACGAGTATCGCAATTTGACTAGCAACACATTTGAAAAGAAGTTGTCAAAGGCTAATAGGCTTGCTATGAGTAATTCAGGTAGGTTGCACTATGATCAGCTCAACAATAATTGTAAAGACCTTATAAAACAAGCTGAAGCAAAAAGACCATTAAGAAAGAGTGAATTCATTAACTTACATGGTTATGATGCTTGGTTGAAGCACTGTTTAGATAATGACATACCTGAGGATTCCAAATATGCTGCTAAAGCATGAGCGTTGAATAATATTTTGATGACCTGTAATTCTGTTAGTCAGAGTATGGATAATATAACTATTCGTTGGATGAAGCACAAAGATATTCCAACAATAGTTGATATAGAGAACGAATGTTTTACTGACAATTGGGGGGAAGACTATATTGCTTCCACACTAGATGATAACCACACAATAGTAAAGGTAGCAACGTTAGAGGGCACCGTTAGAGGATATAATTTTTATACTCCCACTAAAGAGTGTTTTCAAATACTGAATATGGCAGTTGAGCCGGAGCATAGAAAAAAGTTGATCGGTACTTATATGATAGCCGATATGTTCAAGAATAGTGAGCATTTTAAACGAAATATTGATTCATGGGTGTGCGAAACTAAAATTGATATGCTGGCTTTTTTAAAGAAGCATGGCTTTAAACCTATAATGCTAGTAAAAAATCTATTTACGTCTGGCGATGGAATATTAATGCGGTTCACATTCAATAGTGATTTTGAAATCTATGACCGCTATGTTGAGATGATAGACGATAGACAATTCACTGTCTTTTATGATTAATGGTTTTCAGGGACGCAATCATGAAGAAACGCGCGATTAACTGGGATAGGAAAGCAGACCCCACACCAGAGGAAATAAAGCGTAGGTGTGAGGAAATACGATCTAAATGGGCTAGTTGGCAGTGGGTTAAAGCAGACAAAAAAAGTAAAGATGAGTCAATACCTTGGAGCCCACCAGTATACAAAGAAGATCAATTGTCATCATACAGATCAAAAGACCCAACTTGAGTACATAAAGTAAATAATTTTTCACAAGGAGTAAGACTAATGTCAGATAATGCATATTATCCGAAACTAAAGGTAGTAATCGACACTGCTATGTCAGCATATGAAGATGGCAAGGTATCAGTAAATGAAGTATGGGCATTTGTACTTGTGCTTGGTGATACGATTCAAACTATTTTTAATGAGCTGCAAGTTATAACTGAAGAAGATAAAGAGCAGGTTAAAGAGGCAGCTACTTTATTATATGATGAATATGTGAAACCAATTGATCTTCCTGGTCCAGATTACTTGATTGACCCATTATTAAGAAATGGTGTAATTCCTGGTGTTGTTGATGCTGCTTTTGGTTTAGTTGATAAATCAGAAGTAATTTCGCTAGCTAAGCAGTCATTAAAAAATGACAATGGCTGCTGTGGCGGCGGGCATAGTGACTGAGCATAAATAGCTTAAAGCCAGTTGGCTAAAGAAAGAGCAAGAGCCAAGCTAAATAATTATTTAGCTTGGCTCTTTCTGTATTTAACAATATAGAGGTTGACGCATTTTCTTTACAAAACCCTATTAGGAGATATCTGATGAAATCAGTGCGTTTCATGTTGGCCATTACAATTGTTTGTAGCGGCAGTATTTTTGTTAATGTTCAAGAAGCAGACGCTGGCGTTTTTAGCAGCAGACGCGGTGGCTTTAGGATCTTTAAAAGATCATGTTGTAAGGCAAGAATTACTAGGTCTAACCGATGTTCACCTTGCGATACAAATGCAAGGGTTGATAGCGCTCCAGCTAATATAGTAGCTACTCCAGCGCAAAATCCTATTGATTTAGTTCCGAAGGCTTTGATTGCGCCGCCTATTGTGCAGGAAGAATCAAAACCACCTGCACCAGTTGTTAAGCCACATGTGCCAGTTGTTAAGCCACCTGTGCCAGTTGTTAAGCCACCTGTGCCAGTTGTGAAAGCTGAGACGAAGCCTAAAGTAGAAGAAACACTAGATGAGCCTTTTACTTTAGCACCAACAAAGCGGGAAAAAGTGGAAAAAGTGGATAAAGTAGACACGTTTGAATACCCACTTTTGCCAAAGATTGAGGTAACGCCTAATTCCGACAATCTTTCACCTTTTGTGACTCCAGAAATTAACAATAGCTGGTTGAAGCTATAAAAGCGCATTCCCTCTGGCGGTTCGATACCGTATGGGCGGCGACGGCGGTCCTTTGTTAGTCACGACGGTGGCTGTGGAGACGGGGGGATTTTTAATGCTACCGTGGCGGAATTGGCAGACGCTGCAGACTTAAAATCTGTTGCCCATTAGGGCGTGAGGGTTCGAGTCCCTCCGGTAGTACTGACTAGCGCTGGGTGTCCCGCCTAGCCCTCCCAATGGGCTGCACCCAGTGTCTAGCCTTGAAGATTAGCTAATTCGGTGAGATTTGGCAGAAAGTTGGGAGCATGAAGTCACCATGTATTAAGGTCTGTCAGAGACATACTAGCGACGGTTTGAATTATTGTGCTGGTTGTTACAGAACTATGGAAGAGATCAAATATTGGTCACAATTTGATGAAAAAGTCCGGCAATATATAATAGACCAATGTT
>Ga0233414_10000858_pt1 | contig 12078 bp, 4 predicted proteins | sample Na_anoxic_10_MG_FD_189020 | JGI IMG/M metagenome (GOLD analysis project Ga0233414, IMG submission 189020) | Seawater microbial communities from Saanich Inlet, British Columbia, Canada - Na_anoxic_10_MG | ecosystem: Environmental > Aquatic > Marine > Inlet | place: Canada: British Columbia...
ATAAAAAATTCTCAAGTGAATTTAAAAGCGATAGAGATGCTACTCCTGACGATGTTAAAAGAATAAAAGCATATAATCCTGACTCTACAGTAAAAGTGGGTGATGAGATTAGATTCAAAAGAACCAAACAAGATATAATTGAACCTGAAGAAACAAAAAAACCAACAGAAGGTCAAATAAAAAGAGCAGATTACATAAAAACTACAAAATATCTTGACAGTAGATTTTCAACCGAAGATTTAACTTTTCAATCAATTGCGGATTTAGCTAATCAAGAAGGTATAAAAGTAGAAAAAATATATGCTAGCGAAACTGATGAAAATCCTTCAAAAATAAAATTAGGTAATCTAACAATAACACCAAAATCTACTGCTGAAGAGATTAAAAAAATAGCATTAATAGCTGGTGGTGTTAAACCTAAAGATGCACAAGATATAATTGACGGTAAAGAAATAACATTTACAGTAGAAACAGGTAATCTACGAATAACAAAAAATAAATAAATTATGTTTGAATTTGAAGGTGAACAATACTCGTTAGAGCAAGTAACTTCAGCTGCTGAGCAGTCTAACATGTCTCTTGATGACTACTTGAATAAATATAGTATTAAGAATTTAGAAGAAACTGTTGAAACAGTGGAAAAGTTAGACGGTGCTGCAAAAAAGGATGCAGATGTAGTACCAGTAGCAACTCCAAGCAGAGCATCAATAATATCAGGTGTTCAACCAGAAGTTACGGAATCACCATCGGTAGATACTTCTTCGGAATTACAAGATCCTGAGCCTATATTACTAGATGAAGTCGTTATAAAAGCTAATAAAAATACTAAGCGCTCAGCTGAAGAAATAAATAATATTTTTGGATCTAGTGTCTGGGGTGATACTAGAAACGCTAGCGACTTAAACATATTAAATACCAATGTTAAGAATTATGCTAATTTAAAGCAAGGTACAACTATAGAAGATGTTTTAGAAATGGGTACAGCTGATACAGTCACTCAGGGTATGCAGAAAAAAAACAGAACCTCTGATCAAAACAATTGGACAAATAAAAATAAAATACTAAGTAATTTAACTAGTTTATTTGATAATTACCAAGGAGTACCCGTTAGTGAACTACAAAGTTTAGGCGGAGATATATATGCTTTAGATTTTGAAAACGAAGTTTCTCAAGATTATTTAAACAAAAGAATAAAACAATTACAGTTTCAAATAGAAAATTCAGCATCTGGAGATACTTCTGACCAAAAAAAGGAGCTAGAAGAACTTAAAGAGCAGTTGGACGATAGCTTTAATGGTGGTGGTAATTTTAAAACTATAAACATTAAAGAGGCTAGAGATTATAGATTACAAGCAGTTAAAAATAATAAATTAGAAGAATTTATTAACAAAGGTCTTGATCAAGAGGCTATGATGCCGCGTATAAAAAGCACTGGTTACAAAAGATTATCTAGTAATGGTAAAAAAATAGCTGATTTAATTGATAAATACGGTACAGCTAATGCTGAAGATAAAAAAGAAATATCTAAGCAAATAGATATATTACAAAGCAAAATAGACGAAGGTGATGCGTTGTATGACTTAAATACAGGTAAACTTATAGATATAAAAAACGCTTCTCCTAGTCAGATAGAAAGTAATAATAAGTCAAAAACACTAGCTCAAACTAATAGTCCTAAAGAAATAGAAAAAATGTTATTTGACTCTAACCTTGAGTTAGTAGCTTTAGCTAGCGAAATAAATGATGTCTTTAATACAAGTAAGACTGAGTTTGTAGCAACTGGAGTAGAAGATACCTTTGATGGTAAAAAGAAACAAATAATAGAGTATATAACAACAACAGGTAAACTTCCAGAAGGAGTTACTAAATTAAAAGGAGATGACCCTTTAACTAAAGCTTTTAATAAATCTTTAGAAAATTATGACGTAATAAACAAAGCGTTGCTAACAAATACTAATCCTCTTAAAACAGAATGGAAAGAGTACTGGAATGAGTTTGTAGACGGAGCAGCTAATGTAGTAGGTTCAGATATAACAACTAGAGCAGAAAGCCAGAAATTATTTGGTAAATCTTTAAAGGCTTACGGGTTTGACGAAGAAGATGTAAACGCTTTAATGAAAGAAACAAAAACAAATGTTGCTCAAGATATAATGAAAGGTTTACCTCATCTAGCTGCGTTTGTTGGTAAAGTCGGAGCTACTAAAAAGCTTACGGGTAATGGTATAGGTAGAGCCGCGGTTTGGGGCGAGAAAACTCTTAATGCTTTTTTTAAAGGTAATAAATATGTTAAAGCTGGTATAAAGCCTGTGTTTAAAGGAATTACAGAGTCATTAGAGTTTGGATCTACAGCTGCTTTAAGCAACGTTATTTTTGGTGAAGATGAAAGTGTGTCTGAATCGATGCTTGCTGGTGGGGCTTTTGGCTTTGGTGGTACTGTTGCTAATGGATTTGTTAAAGCATTGAACAAGGGTTTTGCAAGACAAGTAGCTAAAAATCCTTTATATTACTTAGATAAGTCTAAAGTTTACAAGGATTTCGTAAAAAAATCGACTGAATCAGCTGGTGGAGCAACTTCTTTTATAGCTGGTACGGCTCTATTAGAGGGAGAAGAATTTGATTACAGTTTTAATAAGGTTGGTAGAACGTTTTTAACTGAATGGGGTAAGATGTATTTGTTAGGTGCTTTAAGAAGAACCATAAATTCACCAGCTGGTAATGTTAATTCTATTTATAATAGATTTAGCGAAGACATATATAGGATGCAGCGCTTATCTGTAGGATCTGTTGCTGGTGGTAAAAAACTAGGTATATCAAAAGAAGAAATAAAAAGACCTAAAACGGACACTAACGATAAAGTTGAAAAATCTTATAACAATGCCGTCGAACAAGTAGACGAAAAACTATTTAAAACAGAAATAACCAAAGAACAAGCTGATCAAGAGAAAAAAGAATTAAAAAACAACAAGTTAGCGGTAGAAAACCAAATAGGAATAAACCAAGCCAAAGACTTATTAAAACAAGAGGAACTCAACGGGAATATGCCTACACCTGGTGAAAAGTACGTAGCTATTCAGAAATTAAAAAACGGTGAAGATTTAAAAGAAAAAGATTCAAGAACTTTATCTAACATGGGTCCAGAACTAGTTTTAAGAGATTTAGGAGTTGAAGGAAATTCAACCAACTTAGATCTATCTAAACAATTAATAGATAGAGAAGTAAAAATACAAGCTATATTAAATGGTGGACAAAGTGCTGTTTCTACCAGCCAAGGATTAGTATACATCAATGAAGGGCAATATAAAGCTATAGAGCCTAAGCTGAGAAAAGAAACTTACGATTTTTTAAATAAAAAACTTACACTAGACGCAGATGTTCAAAAGCTACAAAACACTAGTACCTCTAAGATGTCTCCAGTACAAAAGAAAACTTTTCAAGATAATTTAAAAGTAAAAGAAACTGAGCTTGAAGAGTACATGGAAGGTGGTAAAATCTACGAAGACTTACAAATTAAACTAACCAAACAAGCTACTAAAGAGTACGAGGCTAATATATCATCATCAAAACAAAGAGAAGGAGTGTCTTCAAGAGGGGTTTTGAAAGAAATAGAATCAGCTGAAAAGTTTCAAGAAAAATATAACGAACTAGGTTTACAGGAGTATGATGGAGTAAAAGAAGAAATAGCATTTGTTGATCCTAACACAGGTGACAGGTATATAAATAGAGAGAAAGCTCTTGAAGTTAGAAATACTTCACCTGCTACTCACGAGGAGTTTCATGCTGTTACTCAATCAGCATTACTAGGCGCTGATGGTAAAGTAACTAAAGAAGGTATAGTTATTGTAGATAAAATACTTGAATCACTTTCACCAAAACAAAGGCAAGAGTTGGACAAAGAGGTTAGCACTAGGTATGATACTAAAAAACCTAAGGAAGAATGGTATGATGAGAATTTAACTATTTTATCTGATCTTATTTATAAAAAAGTAATAAAGTTTAACGATGGTATTGGAGAAGGTCTAAAGAATTTATTACCAGTTCTTCAAAAAAAATTCTTCAAAAACTTAAAAGTTGATTCTGTTACTGGTGAAGGTATGTTTGAAATGCTTAAAGGTTTATCTAAAGGTAGCAAAGGAGTAGGTGAAGCTGCTGGAAGATTTTCAAAGCAAGTTAAGGGACCATCAACAAGTACTACTATCGCACCTTTTTCTAAAAGATCTATTGAACTAAAAGAACAATTAGAAGATTTAAAAGATAGAGAGTTTGAGCTAGAGCAAGGAGATTTTGACTCTCAAAAATCTAATTTAGAATTAAAAATAAGACAAGCTGAAAAAAGTGAAGCTAGAGATGAATCTGAATCAATAAAAACAACCGCGGTTGAAAAGATTAAACCCGTTAAAAAGCTAGGTATTATTGATGAAATAGTTGAAAAAGCTACTGCACAAAAGCTTGAAGCACCAATTGTATCTGATAAAAATAAAAAAATAGCTTCAATTAATGAAGACATCGTAAAAGAAATGACAGCTCTAGGAGCTAATAGAATCTCAGAGATAGAAGATAAAGAAGTTAGGCAATCTATAGTAGATAGATTAGGTGCAAACAATGTAGGTGCTATTAAAGAGTTAGCAAAAAAAGCAGCTTTTAAAGGTAAAGATTTAGCAATAGATGAAGAATTAAAAGTAGGTTATGATGAATTTATAGGAGGTTTTAGTGCAGAGTTATCTGCGCTTATAAATTCTTATAAAGCTAACGTAAACGGTAAAAAAGTACCTTTTGGTGCATATATGAACCAAAATCTTCCTCTTAGATACCCTGCAATACTTAGGAAATCTTTAGAAGGTAAACTCAAAAAATCTGAAAGTTTATCTAGTGATAAAAATATAAAGAAACAAGTTGCAAGTATTGAAAGTGATAGTAATGATTTTGAGCTAGGTGGAAAAGATGATTCTAGTGAAGAATTAATAGTTGATCAAATAGATGTAAGAAAGTTTGGACCAGCTAGAGATAAAGTTGATGAAATATCTAAAATAGTAGAAGTTGAAGAAGGAGAAAGACCTTCTTACAAAGACTTAGCAAACAAGTATTTAGATCAAGTTTCAATGGAATTGTTTAATGTTCCAGGTAAAAAAATAAAGGGTGGAGCTACTTTAAAGGATAGCGAAGCTAAATCGCTACAAGCATTATTCATAAATCCTAATAATGTTAGAAAACTTTTCAAGACAATGCCTCCTTATAATGTTGCTGGTAGCGAAACTACTATCGGTAAACAGGGTGAGACTATTAGTGTATCTAAAGATGTGAAAGGTAAATCTATAGGATTGTCTAATAAATTCATGATAAAATTCTATCAGCCAGTTACTAGAGCTATACCTGGTATATCTAGCCCAAAAGGTAGAAGTCTAGGCTTAACGAGTCAAGGCCAAGTATATGAATTAAAACCAGAGTTTAGAGGTAGAATCACAAACGACGCTATAAAAGATATTCAAAGAAGCGTTGGAGTAACAGAAAAAGGTGTTCCATCTGAAAAAATATCTGATGCTAATAGAAGTAAATACGGTACTACATTAACTGGTTTTGCAAAGGCTTATGTAGCTAATGTTATAAACATAACAGGTAGATCAAAGCAAACTGATAAACAAGAGCAAGCTGATACCGGTGCTGGTAAAGCTAGGGTTATGTTTAGTAAAGGTTCTGATATAAACAAAAACTTAAAGAATAAAAACGATAATTATAAAAGGTTTAGAAACTCTATATTGAATAAAGATATGTTTCATGGTGGCTCTAAAACAACATCAACAGAGGCAACTTGGTTTTATTTAGATAATCCTGAAGCGGCTAAAATGTGGGGAGACGGTAAAGTTTACAAAACTAATTCTTCTTTATTAAAGGATCAGCTAATAATTCCAGACTTAAATGACGTATCTGAGTATCATAAACACGCCTCTAAAAAGTTTGGATTACCAGAAGAAAACTTCTTTGACGTAAGAAACATAATGAAACTTTCTAACGCAGGCGAAATAATAAACGATTGGATTGACTGGGTTGCTAAAAATAAAACCGACTGGGATCTAGGTTACAACTTATACGAGCAAGGCTCCTTAACAGAAGGTATTGCCGTAACTGTTATAGGTAAAATACCTGAATCGAAACTAGAAACATTTAAAGAAGATACTGGTGCTGGTAAAGCTAGGATTATGCTTTCTGCTACAGTAAAAAAGAATAAAGGATTTTCTGATAAGTTTAAATCTAAAGAAGTAAAGAAACTAATTGATAATAAATTTAAAAACCTTATAAAAGAATCTAAATTACCAGAAACAGTAGCTCAAGAAATTAAAAACGTAATAGAAAACGAAAAGTTAAATCCTGTTGACATGTTTCAAGTTGTTTCAGACATAGCTTCAAGGGATTTAAATGCTAGTGCTAAAAGAAGTTTTCAAGAAGGATTAATAACAGACTTAATAAAAGCTGAAGGTAAGGACTTTGGAGCTGTATTAGTTGAAAACTTAGGAAAAATTAGAAAAATATTTAAAAAAGAATACGAAGCTATAGGCTTTGTTATGGAAGTTGAAAGCTTAAAAGAATCTATAAAAGGTGAAAATAAAGAAACTAGAGATGCCAAAGTTATAGACTGGTTGTTATCTGTATCTAGATCTGTTAGATCAAGTAAAAATAAAAGCTTGTTGTATGTTTCTACTAACAAGAAGTTATTTGATTCGGTATTGAAAGATGTTTTAGGTAAAGACTCCGACTTTGAAGCGGTTCAGAAAAAGCTACCTTCAGGAAAAGTAGTATCTTTTATAAAATATAAAGGCGAAGGATTAGAAGGTTTTCAAGATATTACTGAATTAAAATCTAAAGGTTTTGGAGTTTATGGCGAAAAAGTTTCTGAGCAAGCTGACAAAGCTAGAGAACTTGCTTTAGATAAGCTAGATTCACTCAAAGATAGACTTGATAAAAAAGAAATAACTAAAGGCCAGTATGACTCTATGGTTGACTCTTACTTGAGTTTAATAAGTTTGGATCAGAAAGGTATAATAAGAAAAATGTCTAAGCCAAATAGTGAGATAATAGACGGGTACAGACCTACTGAACTCTACTTAGAGCACAAAATGGCTGCTCAAGAGATAAAAGAACTATTATCGTCTTATGCTGAAGGTGAAGTAGAAAAGCAAGAAGTATTAGATATTTTGGAAAAAGAAGCTTTAGTAAACATAATGCCAAAAGCTTTAGAGAAGTTTCTGCCTAATTTCGCTGCAGAAAGAGCTAAAGATCCTAATTATAAAAACTCTAAAGGTTACGAAAGTAAAGAATATTTAAAAGCTTTAGAACAATACAAGCCATTCATTAAAGATATGTATGGTAACACTGCCAGGTTTAGTAAAACCCAAAAAGAAGAAAAAGCTAAAAGCTTAGATAAAGAATTTAACGATATTATAGAGAATAAAACAGGTATACCTAGCAGAAAAAGATATGGTATAGTTGAAGCTACTACTAAAGGTGCTAGCAAGGGTAAATTCAATTTCTTTATACCACCTTCAGCAGAAGATTTTGTTGGTTTGTTGTACCCTACTCTTGGTAAAGGTGAAGTTGGTGATAGTCAGATGAAATGGTATAAAGACAATTTAATAACTCCTTACGCTAAAGCAATGAATAAGCTTAGCCAAGCTCGTGTGTACATACTTAACAACTACAAGTCTCTTAAAAATCAACTCGGTGTAGTTCCTAAAGATTTATCTAAAAAAGTAGAAGGTACTGATTACACTAAAGAAATGGCTGTTAGAGTCTATATATGGAATAAACAAAAAATGAATGTTCCAGGTATAAGTGAGTCAGACGTTAGAAAACTGAGTAAATTTGTTACAGAAAATGAAAACTTGCAAACTTTTGGCGATCAATTAATAAATTTACAATTAGGTGATGGTTACATAAAACCAAAAGAAGGTTGGGCAGCTGGAACTATAACTACAGATATACTTGAAGGTTTAAATACTACTAAAAGATCTAAATACCTAAAAGAGTGGCAAGAAAATGCAGATGTTATATTTAGTGAAGATAATATGAACAAGTTGCAAGCTGTTTATGGTTTAAACTACGTAAAAGCTATGAAGAACATGTTAGGTAGAATGAAGTCTGGTAGAAACAGAAACTTTCCAGGTGATAGCGCCACTGGTCGATTCACCGATTGGGTTACAGGTAGTGTTGGTGTTACGATGTTTCTTAACACTAGATCAGCCGTGTTGCAGACTATATCTGCTATAAATTTTATAAATTTTACAGATAACAATATACTAGCAGCTGGTAAAGCTTTCGCTAATCAACCTCAATACTGGAAAGATTTTATGATGTTGATGAACTCTGACTTTTTAAAAGAAAGACGTGGTGGACTACGTATTAACGTCAGTGAAGCAGACATTGCTGATATGGCTAAAAAAGGTGGAGTTAGAGGAGCTATAAGTAAGTTGCTAGAACTAGGTTTTGCACCTACACAGATTGCTGATAGTTTTGCGATTGCTTCGGGTGGATCTACTTTTTATAGAAATAGAGTAAATACTTATAAAAAACAAGGTTTAACTGAAAAACAAGCTGAGAAAAAAGCTTTTGAAGACTTTAGAGAAACAGCTGAAGAATCACAACAATCATCTAGAGCCGATAGAATATCTATGCAGCAAGCTAGTCCAGTAGGACGTTTTGTATTAGCTTTTGCTAATACTCCAGCTCAATATGCTAGAATCATAAAAAAAGCCGCTAGTGATCTTAAGAATGGCCGAGGAGACCGTAGAACAAATATATCTAAAATAATTTATTACGGAGCTGCTCAGAATCTTTTGTTTAATGCTTTACAGCAAGCTTTATTCGCTACAGCTCTTGACGACGAAGAGCCAAAAGATAAAGAAAAAGAAAAAAAGTATTTAAATATCGCTAATGGAATGATGGATTCTTTGCTTCGAGGTACTGGTATTGGTGGTTCTGTAGTTTCTGTAGGTAAAAACGCTATTGTTAAACTAGTTAGAGAATTAGAAAAAGATAGACCTAAGATTCAAAATGTTGCTGCAGAATTGTTAAAAATATCACCTCCAGTTTCAGCTAAGTATTCAAGGCTTGTTCAAGCAGGTAAATCGTATGATTGGAATAAAGATGAAATGATGGAAAAAGGTTTAAGTTTAGATAACCCTGCTTATTTAGCTGGATCTCAAGTTGTTTCTGCTCTTACAAATATACCTCTTGATAGAGCTATTAAAAAAGCTAACAACGTTGTTCAAGCTACTTCACAAGATCTAGAAACTTGGGAACGTATAGGTTTACTTGGTGGTTGGCAAGACTGGGAGTTGGGTATTGATAAAGAAGATAAAAAACCTAAAATAAAAACTAGAAGTACAAAAAAAGTAAGAAAAAAAATCATAAAAAAGAAATTAGAAACTAAATTTATAGAATAAGAAAGTAAATGGATAAGATAAGCGATCACATAACACTAAGTGAAGGTATAAATTCTTATACAGCTAAAAGGATGGGTATAAAGAATATACCTAATGAGTACCAGATCACAAACATGTATATATTAGCTCACAAAGTATTTGAGCCTTTACGTAAGTGGGTTGGTGGACCTATAAAAATAAACTCTTTTTTTAGATCAATAGAATTAAACGAAGCTATAGGAGGTAGTTCAACATCACAACACTGTGAGGGAAGAGCTATGGATATAGATGATACTTATGGTTGTAAAACTAATTCTGAAATGTTTAATTATATTAAAGAAAAGTTAGATTTTGACCAATTAATATGGGAGTTTGGAGATGATGAGGAACCAGACTGGATCCACGTAAGCTATTGTTCTTCTGATGAAAACAGAAAAAGATGTTTAAAAGCATATAAAGAAAACGGTAAAACTAAATACAAAATAATATGAATACACCATTGTATGCAAAGATCAGTGGAGCTTGTAAAGCAGCTGCAAAGAAGAAGTTTAAAGTTTGGCCTAGCGCTTATGCTTCTGGTTGGGGTGTGAGATGCACCGATGCTGGAGGTCCAAGTAAGTTTGGTAATAAAAAGAAAAAGAAATAATGGAGTCTCCATTTTATAAAACAGGTAAAGTAAAAGGAGGAGGTACTAAAAAGTATGTTTACCCGCGGCTAAAGTTAGATCTATGAGTAAAGCCGAAAAAGAAAAAGTTATTAGAGCTAAACAAACAGCTGCTAAATCAGGTAAGTATAAAAGATCTAGTAAATCAAACGTAAAAGGTGCTCGTAAAAAAGGAGCTACACTACGTGATTGGTTTGAAAAAGAAAACTGGATAAATGTAAGAACAGGTGAACCCTGTGGAAAATAAAAGGAATAAATATAATGGGCGTACCATACCCAAAATTCCTGTAACCAAGAAAGGGCCCTCAATATGAGAGCCCTTTTTTAATTACTATACCCTATTGGGTGTAAAACTAGTAGTCCTAGTATATATTATACCCTTATGGGTATAAACATCAGTGTGTATAGCATACTCAATTATTCGCACATAAGCATAAGTATATGTATACTTTATTTAGCTAATTTATACTTATATGTATACAAAAGTCATAACGTTTAGCCTTTAGTAAACACATATACTTACTTTTACTTCATATTGTAAACGTATACGCTTACTAACCATCACAAGCTAAACAATCTTCGTTCATTGCTTGCTGAGCTATATCTCCACGTAAAACAGATTCAGTCCTAGTGTAGTATAAAGTTTTAACACCTTTTTTCCAAGCATCGAAATGAACTTTATTTAACCACTTTGGAGTAGCTTCAGATGGAAAAGCTAAGTTTAAACTTACAGCTTGATCTATATACTGTTGCCGTATTCCAGCTTGATTAACTAACTCTAGTTGATTGATCTCCTTAAACGTCTTAAAAACGTCTTTAACAAGCACATCTTCACCATTTAATAAACCATCTAGTTCCTTAACATCTTGTACTGACCCTCCATCGCTTAATATTTTATTCCATATTTTAGAATTATTTAAGTTTAGCTCTTCTAAAACTTTTTCTAATGTAGGATTTTTTCTAATAAAAGTACCATTAGCTCCTTGCTCTGTAAATACATTAGCAGCCCAAGGCTCTATTCCTGGTGAGACGTTCCCACTAAGCTTACTATTAGATACAGTGGGAGCAACAGCCCGCAAATGAGTATTACGCATACCAGTACCAGCACACCAAAGAGGCTCGCCGTAATCTTCAGCAAGAGCCATAGAAGCCCTTTCGCTCTCGATTTTAATTTGCGAAAATATTTTCCTAGTCGCAAACTGAGAAAGTAAACCTTCGAAAGGAATACCTCTGTCCTGGAGATACGTATGCCATCCGAGGACTCCCAGACCCAAAGCCCGTCCTTTTTGCGCGGACCTAATACTATTCTCAAATCCCCGTAAACCTTTTGCTCTCTGAATAAATTCTTCCATAACTCCGTCAAGAAAGTAAATAGAGTCATATATAAGGTTAGTGTCTTTCCATTCTTCATACTTTGCTAAATTTAATGATGATAAACAACATACAAAACTGTGTGTCTCATCGGTGTGTAATGCTATCTCGCTACATATATTAGTCATATGTACTTTTAATCCGTTTTCTTTATATGCTTTTGGATTTGCCTTGTTAACATTCCCTTTAAACATAATATACGGTTCTCCAGTTGCTTTTCGTTTTCTAAGAAGTTTACTCCATCTAGATCGAGCATTCTTATCTCCTTGTTCAAGGCGTCGCATAAACTTATCACCCACAACTGCACACTGATGTAGATTAAGCGATTGTCTGTTGACATCTCCTTTAGGTTCTCTAATTTCAAGCCATTCTTCAAAGTCATCATGCTCAATGTTGATGTTAACCGATGCAGCTCCTCGTCTGACTGATCCTTGATTAGTCGCGAGTATTGTGCTATCATAGATTTTGCAAAAAGGGACAACTCCGTCTGATGTTCCATTACCTGTAATTTTAGCGCCAGCGGGTCTAATTTGATTTATACCAACGCCAACTCCACCGCCGTGCTTAGCGAGTAGCATCATTTCTAGATTTTTTTGACCGATATCCTGTATGCTATCAGCAACGTCAATACCA
>Ga0233414_10000860_pt1 | contig 12064 bp, 13 predicted proteins | sample Na_anoxic_10_MG_FD_189020 | JGI IMG/M metagenome (GOLD analysis project Ga0233414, IMG submission 189020) | Seawater microbial communities from Saanich Inlet, British Columbia, Canada - Na_anoxic_10_MG | ecosystem: Environmental > Aquatic > Marine > Inlet | place: Canada: British Columbia...
TATTGCAGTCATCAAGGGTGCCTGCCGTCAGCAATAGCCACTGGTTCATCCACAGATCAACAACATCAATGGATAGCTTTGTCACGTCATGTTCAATCATTGTATCTCCTTTCAAATTCTATCAAAAATCCCTCCCCTGCACCTTTGTGAAAGTCATAAGCAATACGGAGCCTGACAAGGAGAAGTAGCGACTGAGACCAGATGTGCTCCCCATATGACTTACCCCATATAACTTATATCTACGCGTCTCACAGCGAAAAATATCCTTTGATGCCGGCCAAAACACCGGTGACTGCCACGGAGGCAAGGATCAACCCCATCACTCGACTTATGACGCTTGCCCCACTGCTCCCGATCAAGCGATGAACCCGACTCGCAGCGAGCATAAGCACCAGCACGATCAGTAATACAAAGAGCATAATCGCAGTGGTCTGAGCCTGTTCCAAAATGTTGTACCGATTGTTTTCGGTTAGTAATACAGCCGCTAACATCGCGCCCGGACTAGCAATAGATGGAACGGCGATCGGAAAGATTGCCGTTTCACTCCCGCTTATTGCCATCTCGACTTCTTCTTCTGGTTTGCTCTCTCCAAAAATCATGGAGAGCGCAAACAGAAAGAGGACAATTCCTCCTGCGATTTGGAAAGCCGAAAGGGAGATCTTCAAGGCAGTGAGAATGACTTCCCCAGCGACAACAAAAAATATGAGGACTATCGCAGAAATCAGGGCCGCTTTGACTGCGATTTTTCTTTTAACCTGATTTTCATATCGGCTGGTGACCGCAATAAAGACTGGCACCGTTCCGATTGGATCGATCACAGCAAAGAACATGATGAATGTTCCGATGATCTCATTCATTTATGCCTCTATATGGCGCTTAACGTTGATAAGTCCATAAAAAGTCGAAAATTCCCCCTCCCCTTTATCCCCTCCCGCCAGGGGAGGGGGAATTGGACTTTTTACATTGCCGTCAACGTTAAAACTCATTGGATTTCACTAAGCGCCAGCAGAGTGAAATCCCAGTGCAGTGCCTTGTTTACGCCCGGCATGTCGCAGATCCCGAGCTTGCCGGTGGGCGTGAACCCTCTCAATAGTTTGATACGTTAGCAGAAGTATTAGTCGAAAGCAACCCGGAGATTCTGAGATTCTGAGCCTGTTGAAGACGACAGAAATAGTATATAGCGCCAAGTCTCCAGAGAGTCAGTAGGGTAGGGTAAGGTAAGATCTCAATATTAAAGGAATCTTATGTTCCCATGTTCATAAACTCCCATTATTTACTTGAATGGGTCCCAACGAACCGTCTGCTTCTCATATGAAGGCGGAAACAGTTTAAGGAACTCGTCATAGTAATACAACTCTTTAAAAGAAGCGAACGGCAGGCCATAAGCTGCTTTCGGTCTTTTCTTTATTTCATCAGGATCAATCTTTTCGGCAATAATTTTATCCATAACATCATCCATCCCTGTACCCATGGCAAATCTCAGCTTTTCGCGTTTGGTGATCCTTTCAGGGAGTACATCCCTGAAGGCCTCCCTCAGGATAAATTTTTCGACCTGTTTTTCCCCAAATATCTTCCAGTCCATAGGGATCTTCTGGCTGAAGGCCACAATTCTATTATCCAGAAAAGGTGTCTTATAGACTACAGCGTTTGCCATCCATGCCCGATCCAGCCTTCTCAGCGCTGTGTTGTAGGCAATCTCTAACAACTTTTGTGCAAGACGTTCTCTCTGCTCCGCGCTCTTGACCTTGGGGTTCTTGAGGACCATGCGATAGCCACCGAAGAGTTCATCCGCCCCCTCTCCCACCAGAACAGTATTGCTGAACTCCTTTACCATTCTGGAAACATAATAATTGGAAAGAATGCCTGATATACAGTCCTCGTCAAAGCTCTCCAAATACCATATCGCATCAGAAATGAAATCGATAATATCTGAATCGGTGATTTCATAGATATGATGTTCAAGATCTAAGAAATCAGCCATTAATTTCGCATTCTCCAGGTCTGGTCCTGGTGTGCTTTTAACTGAAACGGTGAAGAGTTTCAAATCCGGATTAAATTCCTTTGCAACTGCAGCGATGATGGAGCTGTCCAGTCCCCCGCTCATGGATATTGCCTCTACACCTTCCATCCTCAGCTTCACCGCTTCTATAAGAAGGTTCCTCAGGATCCTGGTGGCCTCTTCAAGGTTTCCAAATTGTGGTACTTCAGCATCAAATGGTTCAAACTCCTTTATCCCCTTCCTGGTGCTGTAGATCTGTCCAGGACCAAGCTCCTGAATGTTAAACTGGATATGATCTGCCAGTCCTTTCATCTCGGAACAAAAATAGAAAACATTGTTGTCCTCACCAAAAAAGAGGGGCCTGGCGCCCACATGATCTCGCGCTAAAATGACTTCTTCATCCTTTTCCACGACAGCACATGAAAAACTCCCGTCAAGACGGGAAAAGCAGTTTTTCTCATACTTCTCCCAGTACTCTTTAAAAAGATCTAAATCGCTCTGACCGTCAGGCCTTTCATTATACAATTCTCCGTCAAACAGTATGTACGGCGGATCATCATTAATGGAAGTGCAATGTGTGGTCTTAGGAGTAAGGTTGATCTCGGTTGCACCTACCGCTCCCCTGTCGTCAGGCAGTGTTCTGACATGGACATTGTCCGGGCCACGGTGGCGCGTAAGCTTTATCATCTTCCCAAGCGGTTTAGTGGTGTCTTCATCAAATCTTCCATGTTGTGATACAATTCCACAAATACTTGCCATTTCAAAAACCCTCCAAAATAATTTAGCAGTCAAACAAAAACTTTACTATCCGACGAAAACCTTACCCATAAGCCTCTTTCTCACTTAAAATCCTTTCATGCAGTTCTCTAAAATTAGAAATTGGCATTTGGCCGTTTTTATCTGGCCGCAGTTTCAATCTAATTGCCTCGTCGGGACACTTGGCAACACAAAGGCCGCAGCCAATGCACCAGTCCTCATCAACTGCTGGAAAATCACCTTCCATAGTAACAGCATCAACAGGACATATTTCGATACATTCACCACAACCGGTGCATTTATCCTTTTCAGTCTTCCGAATGAAATAGGTAGCCATCAGGGCATCTCTTGGTATCTTTCTCCTTTTGATGCTGCCCACATTCCAGCATGCACAACCACAACAATTGCAGTTATGCTTTATGTCCCCTATGGCATTGTCAACAAAGTGCACCAATCCGGCCTCTTCACTCTGCTTGATTAGTTCTCGCGCCTTCTTTCTTGTTATCTCTTTGCCTAATTTTCTACCAATTACATATCGGGCTATTTCATCAAATTTAATGCAGACCTCGGTGGGATGTTCACAGCCAACACCTCTTAGGTGGGCTATTATGCGACAAGAGCAATGACATACAGCAAATACGGTTGCATTCTGTATAACGTTTTCCATCATATGGTATGGATAGACTGCCTGGATATCAGTTTCAATCGTCTTGTCCACGGGGATATATCTATATGCTTTTGTTTCGGTTGCATAGGCATCCCGCGTCACTTTTCGATTAAAATATTTGGCAACGAGATTTGCCATATTCCGAGCATGAGGCGCATCTTCTCCTTTCCAGAAAAAGGTCTGTGGAAATGAAAACCCGACCTGCTGCAAGGCATAGCCTTTATCACCATTCTCGGTATCGCCGGAATAAAGCAATCCTCTTAGGGAAAGATCTTCCAGTATGTTCTCTAATTCTATTTTTGAAAGATCAAGGTTACCAATAATTTCATCAATTCCTGCGGGCTGAAGTGGAATGACTCTTGTTGGAATTGCTAAGGCAACCTCAGCTTCCAGCGGGCTGAAATTTGCCTTCAGTATCTCTTCCAGAGCTTCATTGGGTGGGTATCCCATTCCCAAAGCAGAGATATGATCTACTAATTGTTTGTATATATCTTTTGTTTTCATCTTTGTTCCTTTTTTACTGTTTCACATTGTTATTTCTTCAGCAACCATAGCTTTCATTACTTCTTTTTCTTTGAAAGCCCGGTCAAATGAATGTGGGGTTAGGCACCGCGCTCGACAGGCATAATGAGACAATTTGGTCCACCCATTCCTTTGGCAAATTCGCCCAAATCAAGATTATGAACTATAAATCTTTCGGCTTCCAGACGGTCTATCACGATTGAGTTTGAGCAATTTACGATCAGCTCTTTATCTCCTAAACAGATAATATTCGCTGTGGTATCTCCTCCACAAGATATTCCAATTCCTTCAAAGCCTTTTATGTTTTCTTTTGATACTAACTCCCTACAATAAAGCACTTGTTTTGGGCCAAGGACCATCAAGGCTTTATCAAGGTGCAAGATTGTATTAGGCAACTCTATTACCCGGACCTCATATCCCATTATCTTCAACAGCTCAGAAAGTTGTCTTACCCCTTCCCCATTCGTACGTATTGACTTCCCTATAAATGCAACTTTCCCTGCCAGCACAACATCTCCCCCTTCAACTGTCCCTGGTGCTTTGATTTCACCCACACAAGATTCACCAAGTGAATCTAAAGTTGCGGTCATCCACTCTCCTTCGCCTTGTCGAGTTTTTAAGCCTAACCTGAGTTTTATATATCCTCTCGGCGTACAAAGAGCTGTATCGCGCGTGAAAACAGAATTTGGATGTTCATCTAATTCTGGAATATCTATCACTTCAGCCCCAAACTCGCTAAGTTTGGATTTCAACATACCATGCTGTTGAATTGCAGCTTTTGGATTACCCAGTTCGCCAATATTATGCTTTTCAAAGTTGCTGGCACTGGCATATTCACGTTTTGGCGTGCAAACAACAACCCGTTTCAAGCGTTCGCCTTCATTTCTTAACATTTTTTCCCTTTCAGAACTCCATCTCAAATCATAAAAGAGTAACCTGATTTTAATAATTTGTCTGGTTTTACTTTTGTACTTGATAATAATAATTCTTGAGCCATTTCTCCAAATATAATTTTTGCTAATGCTCCACCTTTTGAGCTAAGAACCATTCCGAACCTTATATTTACTACCCTAATATCTGATTTAGTCGCTATTTCTGTTGCGGTTTCCCACTCATTGCAAACTTCAGATAAAAAACCTGAACCTTTTGTACTATTTTCATCTAAATTTTCTTCCCCCTATTTCCATAATATCCTATAGCTGATCCTGAAATTATTACTTTGGGTTTATGTTTGATAAACTCGTAAAAAGTCGAAAACTCCCTCTCCCTTCAAGGGAGAGGGTCGGGGTGAGGGTGAATAAAAATGGAATTTCAATCACTTATATCCCCCTCCCCTTTGTCCCCTCCCACCAGGGGAGGGGAAATATGATTTTTTACGAGTGCATCAAATTTATTACAGCATCTATTTCGTTGCCCTTTCCTAATTCAATTATTTTGTTTCCAATATCCCAATATGGAAACTCTTTGGTTGTGTTTCTATGAAGTGAAAGAACTTGATGACCTTGCGAGGATAAAGAAGTTACTATTTCTTGGCCAATTAAACCAGATGCTCCAGAAATAAGAATTTTCATAAGTTTCACCTAATTTGGTCTAATTATTTGGAAGCCCAATGTTCCGGTCACTAACCGGAAGGAACTCAAAGCTTTCAACCAGCCAAGGTCGCCGACTCTTCCGGTCTGGTGCATTGGTTTGGGTGGCATTTCTTTATTTGATGAACAGTCTCATTGTCTCTGGTGATGATACAAAACCTAATTTTTCATAAATTGGTTGTCCTGCATCACTCGCAGTGAGAACGATTCGACTGATTCCATTTTCTTGACAATAGTGAATTGCCCTATCAACTATCTTCTGAGCATACTTTTGGTTCCGATAGCCTTTTTCTGTGTACATGCTGTGTAAATACGCAATGTAATGATTTGTATCATTTGGAATAGGGACGAAGCTTACGATTGTAATTGCCCCACTCGCAACAATTTGGTTGTCGTTCTTAACAACCCAGGCAATACAAGTCCCTTCTTGTATTTCATTTTCTAGTTTCTCACAATATGCGTCTTCAATTTCTTGGGCCCTGGCTTTTTCTATCTTCTGGCCTTTTTGCTCCCAAATTTCTTCAAACATTTTTCTATGATGAATTGCCAGCATCTTTATGTCATCGATTGTTGCATATTGCAGATTCATAACGAATTTCCCAATGGGCAGATCGGTATATTATTGGTTTACCATTTGATGCGGAAATCAGTGGCGGTTTACCGTCCGCTGAACTGACTTGTGTATACCCTGCATGTCGAAGATCCCGAGCCTGTCGCTGGTACGTTTCCGTGAAGGAGGGAAAGAGTCAGTAGGGTAGGGTAAGGCAAAGTCTCAAATAGAAGATTTGCCCTCCATGGACCCACATACTTAAAGGCACGGTTTCAGTCCCGAAATGGGCATTCTCGCCGTCTGATTAACCCTATTGTGTACGCCCGGCATGGGCATAAATTTTCTGCCCTCTCTTTTTGGAAACTATGTGTGGCGATTCACGCTCTAAAGAAATTTGTCTTGCAAGGAAAATCTTTGCCAAGCTCTGGTAAGGCACATCTTTTTTGTTTGCAAGGGTCTTTAGTTCCGCCAACATATCCTCCGGAAGTCGAATCGAAATCGACTTTACCGACGGCTTTAGTTTGGGAAAAGAAGCCCTCTTGAATTCCTTTTTATCAAAATAATCAAGAGGAGAATGAGTCGACCAGAACTCTCTCTCTTCGTCCTCATTCTTAAAGTCTGGAATAATTTTATCCTTTTTCATCGTAATATCCTCTTTCTCTTTTATGCATTTCCCTTCCAGAGATGATTCTAATCAAGTTACCTTTCTTAGTGAATATAACAACAAGAAAACGACCTGCATCTGTTTTCCCAAAAGCAGCCCATCGTTTTTCAGAGGCAGAATGCTTTGGATCATCAAGGACAAGAAGAGGTCTGTTAAAAAATATCTGTTCACATTCCCAGTTTTCGACATTATGCTTAATGAGATTTTTATCTATATTCCCTTTATCCCACTGGAATCCTGCAAATTGTTCAAATACCTTTTCCATTGATTTAAAATGTATATGATAAAAATATACAAGTCAAGCTTATCCTTTTCTTATCATCATGGAAACTTAGTATTTTAAGGGATACCCCGCTTTCCTTTCATAGCTGCCGGCTGAAAGAGCAATGTCGGGATTAATCAGCTTTGTGGAGAACAATTTGTATATATTTCGAAAACAGATCGAAGTCTTTGTCTGTCGTATATATTGAGCACTTATTTCTGACAGCCACAGCGCAAATCAAAAAATCAGTATTTGAGCCTTGTATTCCTTTAGATCGGCAATGACTGAAAAATTGTGCTGCTGTAATATAGTCTTCGGTGAGGATGGGAAGATCGGGAAAGCTTTCAAGATGCTTCCGGAGTTTTATAAACTGAGATTTACTGCGAATGCCCGATAAGATCTCCTGGCGTATGGGGCCAATCATTTGGACACGATAACTAAGAATTATTTGACGAAGCTCTTGGACTAACGCAGGAGAGTCCTCCTTATCGCGCCTTAAAGCCAGAGACCATATACTCGTGTCAACAATGATCTTCATGACCGGTTTCGCTGCTTTTTATAATCATATTCAGGGTCGTATTCCACAGTCCCAAACATCGATAGAATTTTTGCTTGTTCTAACTGATGAATATATTCAATTAATGCCTTTGATACAGCAGCCTTCTTTGTTTTGTGTCCACCGAGTCTAACAGCTTTTACAATGAGATTGTCATCTATCTGTAAATTTGTTGCCATAATGACTACCTCCTTAATAATCACACATAATATTACACATTCACTTGTGTGAAATCAAGAGATATTTTTTAAATTCAAATGCGTTTGGCATAACCTGCTGGAATTGAGCGCAGTGAAACTCCCCGCCTTCCCCCTCCCCTATCCCCTCCTCCCCGAGGCGTAGGCTCTACGAGCCGGAGGCCACCAGGGGAGGGGAACTTAAAGGATGCCATTCATCCCCGACTTAAAAGTCGGGGCATTCTGGCATGTTTTCGTAAAATTTCGGTTAGAGTTCATGCCATGGTTATACGGTTCGCATTGAACAATATCTATTCTGTCTCTTAAAATGAATCGGACAGCATACAAGGCTAAATCTCCGGGGGGGTCAGTAGGGTAGGGTAAGGTCTTAACATTAACTGTTGGGTGAAACGCAGTGATTTAACTTACTACGTGTAGAGCTTCTTGTGCCTCTTCCGGCAGCTGCACGGAAATAAAATAGGATTCTGTATAAAGATAATCTTCACCTGACTTGTCAATGACCCTCACGTATCCTTCTTTCGAAGCCTTGTCGTCAGGTAAAACCTGATATATCTTTCGCCGTTCCAAATCTTCACAATCTTTATTTTCCATGCAAAGCATAAATGCCAGGTTTTTCTTATTTTGTTCCATAGTTTTAATCCAGTAACTGTTTAATTTTCATTTTCTTTCTGCCAATGCCATGGGCTTCATACCAGTGCAATTCAGCATAATCATTCGTATCTTCAAATATTGCCTCATATCTCCTGCCTCTGTGCATTATATGATACCAGGCACCTGGATATTCTATTCTTAATGGACGTGACATAGGCAGTACTATACAATACTTACTTTGAAAAATAAAGAGCTATTCGGAGATTTGACGCTATTTTCCGAGCTCTCCTTCCTCGACTCGGAACTAATCCTTTATTTGTTCGGCCAGTCTGTCTCTTAATGTCCGTTTCAGAATTTTGCCCATTGTATTGCGCGGTAGCTCATCAATCAATTCAAAACGTGTTGGTACCTGATAGTTGGCCAAACTCTTTTTGCAATGCTTGCCTAATTCAATAACATCCAGATGACCATCAGGTACAACCATGGCGACTACCTGCTCTCCTCTCTTTGAGTCAGGAAGGCCGATTACCGCGGACTCCTTCACTTGTGCGAAGTTGTTTATGACTCGTTCGACTACTGGAGGATATATGTTATAGCCGGCTGCAATAATGAGGTCCTTCTTTCGTCCGACCAATGTCAAAAAGCCAAGTTCATCGAAACGGCCAAGATCACCGGTAGAGAAGAAACCATCTTGGTCAAACTCGGCAGCCGTCGACTCCGGATTGTTCCAATAATGATGGAAAAGGTTTTTGCTCTTCATCTTCACCTCACCCACGGTACCAAAATCGCCTTCTTCAATGGCATTGGCAAATATGGTTTTACCGTCTTCTGTAACCAGCTTTAATTTCACGCCGTCCAGTGGTAGCCCTACGGAACCTTGCGGAAATGGGCCTTTCAACGGCAGGCTTGTTATCACATGACTTTCGGTCATCCCATAACGGTTCACCAGAGGGGCATTGAGAATCTTTTCCAATTCTGGCAAGACCTCCGGTCGGATGGGTGCAGAGCCGCAAGTAAAGAGTCTTGTCCGCTTCCAATTTTTTGCCTTTCCCCTAAACTCAGGTCGTCTAAGGAATGCATAGTAGATGGTCGGCACAGCCATGAAAACAGTCGCATCGCTGATCTTCTCCATAGTCTTGATTGGATGGAACTTGTCCTCCAGTATCATGGAGCTGCCGGAAATCAATGACAGATGAGTCGCAAAAGAAAGACCGTGGATATGAAACAGTGGGAGCACATTTAGCAGTACGTCTTTCTCTGTGAACCGCCAGCATTTTTGCAGGGAGAGAAGACTATCTGCCAGGTTTTGGTGGGTGTGAACAACACCTTTCGGCGTGCCAGTTGTACCGGAGGAATAGAGTATAAAACAATTGTCCTCTGGATTTAAAGTGACCTTTCTAAACTGTTTGGTATTATCTTTTGTGATCGACTCGGAGGGGTCGATGACCTCTCTTAAGTTGGGACAATCCGGGCTAATATGCTTAATTACTTCGGCCTGTTTACCGGAAGCAAAAACAAACCGCGCGCCGCTATCATTCAGAAAGAAAAGCATTTCGTCTTTAGTAAAGATAAAGTTCAAGGGAAGGGATACTCCACCGCTCAGGATAATTCCTAAATGGATTATTAAAAATGAGTATTTGTCAGGCGTATAAAGAATGACCCGGTCGCCTATCTGCAACCCTTTTTCTTGAAGGATCGAAGCAACTCTTTTTACTTTGTCATGAAGTCGTGAAAAAGTCAGGATTTCATCGTGATAGATGATCGCTGGGTTGTCGGGATTCTGACGAAATTGATGTTGGAGAAGTTCAACGAAACTCTTCATTTTCATACCTCATAGAGTTTATGTCTGTGCAGCAGTCGTCACACGTCCCGCCCCATACGGATAGGTAAATTGGTAAGCGTTCACAGGTGAACCCCTGAACCCTGGTCACCTACGGCGCCGTCAAAGGCGGGTAAACTTTTGAACCCGTGAACAGTTACGTAAATTGTTTGTTGCCGAACGTTAAACTCAGGGGCGGCGGCAACAAAGATTTCCGCGCACGCACTGATAGATCTGAATATGGTTACCAGACAATGATCAAAGAGGCACTTAATGGCTTACCCCTTTAAAATTTAGCGCGCTTGAAGCCAGTTGTAGAGGACTTCGAAGACGCGGTCTTTGGCATATTCGCCGACCAGGATATCCAGATGGCCAAAGCCATCTAAAAGCACATATTGACGGTCTGAGCTTTTGATCATTTCATAACCTTCTTTTTTCCAGCGATACTGGTAACCCATGACATCGGTAAATTCAGTAGAAGCAAAAACAAGAATTGGAATATTAACTGAACTGATATTTTTAGTAAATTGCAGCTCCCCCACTGGCGGATTACCCACCCAGTTGCCGAGATACGCATCTTCTAAATAATCAACCAAGGGCCAGTGATCAACCCCAGCTTCAGTAACAAATTTAAGCAGCGCTTCAACAGTTGAATAGCCGTTCAGCACATTGGTTAACTGCTTATCTCCCCAAACCGTATAGAACTGGTCCGCAATATAATCACTTACTGTGTCATAACCTGGCACCGGACTCTCTGCTGTCGGCCCCTCTGTATAATAAATGTCAACTGCTTTACCAAATTCAGGCGCAAAATTAGTAAGCATAATATCATAATAGAGTTCTCCCGGTTTCAATCCCCATCCTTCAAACAGTTCACGGTTAGTTGCGGTATCCCCCGCCGCCAGTGCGGTATAGCCTTCTTTAATATTCATTTTATACTCGGGTTCGGGACTGCCATTCGCTTCCCAGGGCGAGCCGTCCATAGGAATCATGCCAGCTAAATCTTCTTCCCATCTGGCGCAGGCGTAAAAATAAACATAGCGCGCACCTGTGCTGTGGCCCGTGAGAAATACCTTGCTGGCTCCGGATAATCTTTTAGCATATTCGAGGGCATGCTGGATATCGCTTAAAGTAACTGCTGTTCTAAAACCTGCCATGGACCTGAGATCAGTTTCCCCCTCTTTAATAAAGCTGCTTCGGTAATCTACGCTAAAGACATCATAGCCGCGATTCGCCAAATATATGCGGAAATCATAATTCTCTGAAGTGGTATAGAGTCGAGCACTGGTGCCGGAGGGAGGAAGATAAACCACAACACCCTGGTTGGCAGAACAGTCTTTTAAACAAAGCCTTCGCAAACCTATTGTCATGTACTTAGCAGAAGGCGCAAAGTTTTTAGTCCAAAGGGTTTCCTGTAAACTTGTGCCGACATCCGTGGTAGAAATCAAACTCCATTGATTTTCGGATTCATCAAAATCTCCGCACCCGGATATTAGTAATAAAACAAATCCACAAATCAAACCAAAATAAATTTTTTCCATTTATTTTCTCCCTTTAATTCGGCTCGAACGGCTTTGATGGGGAGAGGATGAGATGGAGTCCCTCTTGAGGGACTACTACCAATGCGCCTAAATGTCGTTTCAGAGAGCAACAGTCAACAGCAGGCTTGACCACGTTCCGTACCGTTTCCTGGTCTGATAAAGCCAGTAAAACCAACGGCTGCGGTCCCTTATCATGGCCCGACCGCATTTTGCTTAACTGTCAGACCTTAATTTGTAACTCGTTTTTATCTTTAGCTCTTCTGTTTTTTATTCTATTGTCTCTGCATACTCCTCGAACATATTGAACTTGATATCGGCCTTATACGTTGGAGGAAATTTAAATCCTGTGTA
>Ga0233414_10000861_pt1 | contig 12062 bp, 9 predicted proteins | sample Na_anoxic_10_MG_FD_189020 | JGI IMG/M metagenome (GOLD analysis project Ga0233414, IMG submission 189020) | Seawater microbial communities from Saanich Inlet, British Columbia, Canada - Na_anoxic_10_MG | ecosystem: Environmental > Aquatic > Marine > Inlet | place: Canada: British Columbia...
CACAGGAAAAAGCAATAGGGTTAAAGCAGGACGAATTCTGGGGCGAGATATTTATCAAGGTGAATGGATGGACTCCAAGCGTCTGAACCGCAGGGGGGTTGCACCCCCCTCCAGTTCCGGTTCCTCCGGACTCCCTCCGATTTTTGAGTATTATCCCTCAGAAGCTTTCGCAAGATATTTTGATGCTCCAAAGTCGCATCAAAATATCTATCTTCTTCGGAAAGTAGTTGCAGGGTTTTGCAGAATAATCTATGATTGTTGCAATAAAAAAAATCTGCTGTTTGTTGGGAAGGTGGACTGATGGACTCCAAGCGTTTAATTGAAGCGGCTCTTTTTATGAGTGGGAGGGAGATGTCTGTTCCGGAACTTAAAAAGCTAACTGGAATTGCATCTGCAGGGCACATCCGGAAAATGATTGATGCGCTTTCTGATGAATATGGGAAGGGGGGAAGTGCAATTGAGATTTTTGAAGCTGATGGGGCTTATCTTATGCGGGTAAAAGATGAGTATGTTGGGAGTGTGAGGCAGTTTGCTCAGGCAGTGACAATTAGCAAGTCTGCATTGCGCACGCTCTCTTATGTTGCAAAGCATAATGGGATACTCAAGTCTGAGGTTGTAAAGCGCATAGGCACAGTGATTTATGATGATGTGCGCGAATTGGTGGAAAATGGGTTTATCTTGCAGAGAAAATACGGGAGGAGCTCCAAATTATTTTTAACTGATAAATTCAGGGCTTACTTTGAGAAAGGAATTGCCCCTACAAAGGAAGATTCTCCAACAGAGAAGGAAGAGGTGCAAGGGGAGGGGGATTTGCCAGCTATGGGTAATGCGGGGTTCTCGGACACAGAAGAAGATTCAGGAGAAGAGTTTTCTCAATAGGGAGAAGAAGGATATAGTGTCTATTTTTGGTAAAACGTAAGCTTTAAATAATTGTTCTCTACTTAAATTATGGTGTGGTATGAATGGCAGACAAGGTAGAGCCAATTGAAGATGAGGAATTTATCGTATTCAATGCAGCCTTAATTGAAGTTGCAAAGCAAGGGGATGTTGGCCACTTGCTTCAGCTGCATGATGATCTGGCTGAAACTGGAGCTTCGGGGGAATTTATGGATGCAGTTTCTTTTGCACTGGTAGGAGCAATTGGGAATATTGCTGCTAGTGCTAGTGATGATAATAATGGGGTGGTGGAGCTTTTGGTAGAGCGGCTCACAGGAAAAGCAAGGCCAAACGAAGATGAAGTAGCTTCTGTAGTGGAGCATTTCCAGCCTGAACTTTATCCTCTTTCTTCTCAAGTATATATTGAGGGAATGAAGCTTATGGCAGCTTCCACATCCATGAATTTCGTGCCATATATTGCTCAGATCCTGGATAAAAGAAACCTTGATGCGGATGTGTATATTGAGGGAATGAACCTCTTGAAAATTAATGGAACCAAAGGAATTGATCCCTCAAAAAGAGAGCAGGCATTCGAAGAAATTGAAGCTATTCTGGAGCGAGACGCAAGCAAAAAAAACCATGGAGACATCTGCAATGAAGAGCGTGGAAAGATTTTAGAGAAATTGGTTGAGATTGACCTAGACAATGTTCCAGAAGAAGACATGCAGTATGCTGAACTTTTTTCCAAGATATTTGAGCAGCAGGTTTCAGAGGAGGTTCAAAGACGAATTGCTCAAGGAGTACTTAGCCATGATGTGGATTTGGCTGAGGAAGGCAATAAACTGGCAAATTGGATGCATCCCCAGACAAAAGAATATTTTGAAAATGAATTGGCCACTTTGGATAGGGAAAAAACCTCCCATCCATTAATCGAGGAAGAAGTGGGAAAGTGCTTAACCCTGAGGGTCCAGAGAGAGAACCTGGATGAAAAAGTTTATCTAAAAGGCATGGAGTTTCTTGCAAAAGGCGGAAAATTCAGGGTGCTAGCAGATATGCACACCAGAGTGGATGTTACTGACCGGGTAAAAACAGAAGCCATCAGGCTTTTGAGGAGAGATCTTGGGCATTTGCGCTCCAAAGAAGTGTTGAGCACTGTGCTTTCCAACTTGAGGGCAAACAGGCCAATTAGGCAGAGTTCTAAAAACGTAATCCCAATTGGAGGTTCTGGCAACGGTCCCAAGGTAGTTCAGTAGGAGCTTTAAGTTTCGGATTCCCTTATACGGGCGAGCCAGCTAAACTTTCATTTTCCGAAGCTTTACTCCAGCCTGCCTAAACAGATTTTCAGGGGCTTCAGTAATGGGGTAATCCGCATTGTAGACTACTTCCACTATTCCTGCATTGATTATCATGCGGGTGCAGTATAAGCAGGGAACGAATGTGCAGTACATTGTTCCGCCCTTTACACTGATTCCATGGTATGCTGCCTGCACAATTGCGTTTTCTTCTCCGTGTGCACAATAGCATTCGTCCAGCCGGGACCCGGATTTTGCAAAAGAATTGCAGCGCGGGCATCCGCCTTCATTGCAGTTTTTGGTTCCTCTTGGAGTTCCATTATACCCGGTAGAAATTATTCTCTTGTCTTTTACGATTATTGCAGCGACCTTTCTTTTCATGCAGTTGGCACGGCTTGCCACTTCCTTTGCAATGTTCATAAAATATTCGTCCCAGCTGGGCCGGTCATCCTTGAATTCAGAAGAAAGGCTTGCTAAGAGGTGATCCAGTTTTTCATGCAGAATTTCCACATTCTCATCGTTAATTATCTTTCTGTCAGCAAGCGCAAATGCTTCAATTAGGCTCTGCTTGGTTTTTTCCTCATTTTTCATTTCAAGATCTTCAATTTTCCTAAAGGAGTCGAGCGTTTGGGGGTCACTTTCCCTGCCCCGGGATTTCATGCGTTCAAAGCGAATTTCTGCGGGTGCAGTAATGTAAATCAAAAAGCAATTGGGCCCGGACTTTATTTCAGCTGCCTCTGCACCGTTTCTAATAGAATCAATTATATAATTGCGGTCGCGCTCGAGCTTTTCCAGAGTCTTTTTGGAGAGTGCTGTGGGGCCATATTTCTCCCTAAGTTCATTTCCCTTTTCAATTAGGTTTTCACGCGTAATTTCCTTTCCTTCTGCAGCAAGCTCCTCGCGGATAACATCCGAGAGTGAGAGGTAATAAAATCCCTTGCTCTTAAGATGCTCCGCAACAATTCCTTTGCCTGCACAATTTTCACCAGTTAGCCCAATAATCATGTCTCCCACCTTGGAGGCTAGTATTGATTGGGGAGGTATAAAACCATTTCCTTTAATGTAACCATGGTTACATAATTCCCCTCACTTTTCCTTTATATATAAAAAGCTTCTCTTTCTTTTCTACTAGCCTAAAGGCCGGTTTGGATGAAAAAAGCAAAAGGAATGAGGGATTTTCTCCCCCCACAAATGATGCAACGAGAGAAAATCTTCTCCATCATTACAGAAGCCTATAGGGAATTTGGATTCCAGCCCCTAGAAACCCCTGCTCTCGAATTGCTTAGCACCCTCAAGGCCAAAAGTGGAGACGAAATTGCAGGTCAGCTCTTTGAAATTAAAGATTCAGACCTGGCTATGCGCTTTGACCTTACCGTTCCTCTCTCTAGGGTTGCAGCCAACAGCTCATTTCCGAAACCCTTCAAGCGCTACCAGATTGGCCCGGTATGGAGGCGGGAAGAGCCCCAGAAAGGAAGGTTCCGCGAGTTCTGGCAGGCAGATGCAGACATAATAGGCACAGCGTCTATGCGCGCTGAAGCTGAACTTCTTGAAATGTCTTTGGTTACTCTCAAGCGCCTGGGCATAAAAGACTCCGAAATCCTTCTCAATAACCGCAAAATCCTCAACTCAATTCTTGAATACTTTGGAATTTCAGAAAAGCGCAGCGATATCTTCCGTACCTTGGACAAAATAGACAAAATCGGCTACAAATCAGTCTACGAAACCTTAGAGCCCATATTTGGGGAGTACTCAGACCAAATCCTGCCCATTTTTGATATGAAAGGCTCAAATGACGAGAAGCTCGATGCACTCGAAAAATATGCCCCAGAAGGTGTAGCAGAAGTCCGCAAAGTGCAGGAGCTATTCTCTGATTTCACGTTTGACCCCTCGCTTGTGCGTGGCCTGGGCTACTATTCAGGTACAGTATTCGAGTGCAAAGGAACCGGAAACTACAAGGGCAGCTTTGCAGGTGGAGGCCGCTACGATGGCCTCTTAGAGCTTTATGGCCAGGGTGCACCCGCAGTGGGAATCAGCCTTGGAGTAGAGCGCATTCTAGTCCTCCTCGGAGAAGATCAGGAAAAGAAAACATATACCGAAGCCTTTGTTGCAACTTTCCCCGAAACTTATACTGATGGGTTAAAAATTGCAAAAGAACTCAGGGAAAATAAAATTGCAGCAGAAACAGACCTGATAGGGAGAAACCTAAAAAAGCAGCTCGATTACGCCCGTTCATTAATAATCCCCTGGGTATTAATAGTTGGAAAAACTGAAATTGCACAGAAAAAAGTAACTCTCAGGAATATGAATAGCGGAGAAGAAGAAAAAACAACACTCACAGCAGCGATAAAAAAAATAAAAGGTTAGCAAAATGGTAAAGGCAATAATAAGAAATCTCGGCAAAATGCAGAAAAAAATCCTAAAGCCGTTATTCTACTATTCAATCATAGTGCTATTCGTAATTCTATTCATATCCATAATCAAAGCAAGCATCTTTGCAGGAGAAGCCGGAGCAGCGCATGAGCATCTAATCTTTGAAATGGTATTTCTTTTCCTCCTAGCAATCCTTGCCAGAAGCGTTGTTGGTTATCTCAAGCAACCCACAGTGCTCATTTTGATGCTTCTGGGAGTTGCAATGAGTCCATCATTCCTCACCATGATATGGCCCCCCCTACTAGGCATGTTTTCATTTCTTCCCCCGGATGCACCAACTATCTTCCAGCATGAAGAGTTGATAAACATTTTTGCAATGTTTGGGGCAATAGTCCTGATGTTCAAGGTCGGACTCCATTCAAGCATCCATAAAATCTTTACAAAAGAGAATGCAATTGTTGCAACATTGGGAATAATTTTCCCCTTCATTGCAGGTTATTTCTTTGCAATATGGACCGGGGGGGAGTTCCTGTATGCGCTCTTTATGGGTGCAGCCCTTACAGCTACAAGTGTAGGGGTAACTGCGGCAATCCTGCAGGAAATGAAATTAATGGACAAGAAGTTTGCCCAAATGATAATGGGTGCGGCAATCATAGATGACATTCTTTCTCTCCTTATCCTCTCATTGGTAATAAACATGCCAACTTCCATGGATGCAGCAGCGCTAGAGCCATTTATCCTAGTATTAATATCCGCAATAGTGTTCCTAATTGGTGGCTCGATTGTGGGAAAATATTTTGTTGAGAAAAAAGTAAACGTACTGAAGGTGAATGACACAACCCTCCTCTACGTATTCTCATTCGTATTCCTCTATGCATACATTGCTGAATTCATTGGCCTCTCCAGCATAGTGGGTGCATTCTTAGCAGGAGTTCTCCTCAACTACAGCAAGAACGCAAAAGAGATAAATGAGCGCTCACAAGCACTTGAACTTATTTTTGTCCCGGTATTCTTCATCTCATTGGGACTGCTTGTTGATGTAAATGCGGTAGCTGAATTTTTCTGGCCAATCATAATAATCTCCATAATTGCCATAATTACCAAACTAGGTGGATGTGGAATAGGTGCATTCTTCTCCGGCTTAAGTAAACGAGACTCTACCCTTGTTGGAATTGGAATGTCTCCTAGGGGAGAAGTAGCCATGATTATTGCGGTATTTGGGCTTGGTGCAGGTGCACTTACAATTCCAGAATATTCAGTAATTACCGCAATGGCGTTTATCACAACAATCATCGTTCCACCAATATTCCAGCGCTTGATTAAAAAGGAGCCCAAAGAAGCAACAGTTAAAGGAGGTGCTCCAGCATGACGATATTGAGTGTGCCCAGGATTTACATAAAAGGGAAAACAGCCTACAAAAAGCAGCTTGGAACACTAAAACCCATGGGAAATGCAATAAAAATCGCCAAGCGCCTTCGTGAGCGCCTGGGAACAGAATTAATACACATTGTTGACCTGGATGCCTTAGCTGGAAAGAAAACCAACTATGATATCTATGACCACCTAACTTTCATCATGTATGTGCAGGTAGAAGTAAAGCCTGACCCCAAATTAATCAAGCCTCTTCTAGCAGTTGGGGCACGGGTAGTTATAGAGATGCCTACCAAGCTGGACCTTGCACAATTCGAGGACAACAAGCGCCTTTTAGTTGGAAAAATCACACCCCGCTCCAAATCCAGCCTGGATGAAGTGTATGATGTGTACCTGGATGGGGAGTCCGAAGCCAAGGTGAAAGAGCTAATCAAGAATAAAAAGCGGGTTTTTGTAAACAAGGACCAGAACAAGAAGAACACTAAGGTTTTTGGGCGCATTGGGCCTCCAGAGCTTTAGATTTTCTCTATAAGATACCCAATACATTTATAAATAATCCGACACATATTTTTCTATCCAGTTAATACAACTGTTATTCGAGGGAGAAGTATATGGCAATTAGACCAGCACAATGTGTACGAGATGGCAACAAAGTTGCATGGACAAGGTTTTCAAAGAGGAGGCCAAGAAAGTCCTTCATTAAAACGATGCCCCACAAGGAGCTTAACCAGCACAGGATGGGAACCAACAAGGATGATTATGATGCAATCTACAGCTTGGTTCTCAAAGACGATATTCTCATTCTAAGAGACAATGCAATGGAGGCTGCAAGGCAGTCTACAAACAAAATTCTGGAAACCAGGATGCCTGGCAACTACTACTTTGTAGTAAGGCCCTACCCCCACCACATCATCAGGGAAAACAAGATGGTTTCAGGTGCAGGTGCAGACCGTATCCAGAAGGGAATGAGGAGATCATTTGGAAAGCCGGTAGATAGAGCAGCAAGGCTCAAAAAAGGCCAGGCACTCTTCACAGTTTATGTCTATAAAGGAAAATCCAACGAAAGCGCAGTAAAAGAAGCGTTTAGGAGAGCAAGGATGAAACTGTCGGGGCAATACTCCATGGTAGCCGAATAGAGGTGTATGTTTGATAAATGTCGATGAAGAAGACTTTTTGATTGCAACTGATATAGACAAACTCATTGACATACTATCTACAAAAAAAGATGTTGACGTAGGCAAGATTTCAAAAGAATTGAAAATGAAGCGAAAGGAAGTGGAAAAATGGCTCCACGTCCTTGAAGAAGAAGGCGTAGTCAACTTGGTGCACCGCATGGGGGCTCTCCATGCAGTATGGGTAATGGATGAACAACCCACGCCAGCACCCCAGCGCCGTACGCGCCAATCCACAGAGCCAAAAATCCCGGAAATAGAAATCCAGGAAACTGAAGTTTCTGCTGAATTTGATGAACCCGTAGACCTTACCGCGGAAATTGGGGAAATGGCACCAGTTAGTGCCCCTAAAAAATCATTATTCTCAGGCATTTTCAAAGGAGAGAAATCCAAGAAAAAAGCCAAAAAGAAAAAGGAAGCCCCAAAACTCAAGCTGGAAGATCCCCCCGAAGAAATAGGTGAAGACCTAATCGAAGAGGAGTACATTCAGCCTTTACGCAAACAGCCTAAAGTGCAAGAAACAGTTGCCCCACTTCTTCCAGTAGTCAAATATGGGGAGCCAGCGCCTCCGATGAAAAAGAAACTCGAAAAAAGCAAATTCCTAAAGCTTCACCCCAGGCAAACCGGAGAGCTCCGCAAGCGCCTTGATGATTACCTGCATCTAATCCGTGATGGAAAAGAAGAGCTAAAAGTATTAGAGAGCGAAAAAGAGCGAATCCACCGCGAAGGTTTCCTCTCCCTTGAAAAAGAATTCGAAGCAAGCCTGGATAATCTTGAATACGCACTTCTTGAAAAAGAAAAACGCATCCTGGAAGCAAAAGAAAGGATCTCCACGCTTCCAGAAAAAGTAGACGAAATTGACCAGATGCAGCAAGCCCTCCAAACATTTGATTCCGAAGCCGGAACTCTCCTCTCAACAACCAAGGAGGGGCTTGATACCGGATGGAAAAACCTCCAGGAAGCAAGCGAGGAACTTTCCACTGAACTTGCAAAAGGGGAAGAAGAAGCAATGCGCGACCGAAGCCGCATGATGCAGCTTCGAGATATGCTCCAGTCCATGGGGAATGCTGAAGAACAACTCAAGGAAACACTGGAGTCCGGCAGGATAACTCTAGAAGATATGGAAGAGAAAGTGCGCACAGTCGAAGAATCTCTGGATGACCTGGTTGATTCAAGAGCAATACTTACTGAGCGTGTAGACACTATTCACACTAGTTTAGAGCGCCGCATGAGGAATCTGGACGCCCTCCAAACCGAGCTTGAACGCATAGAAAAAATCGAAGGCTGGTTCAAGGAATACTCTGAAGATTACGCTGAAAAAATGGATGAAATTACTGAGTATGTAGGGCAAAGCGAAGAGGAGCTCCTCCGCATCAAAAAAGCAGCAGAAATCGAGTACGTGCGCAAATACCTAAAAGAGCTAAGTGCTGTAGAAGACAAGTACAGGGAGGACATGGGTGCACTTGAGATGGAAGAATCCAGTGTTGATGAAAATATAACTGACGTTCGCCTGCGCATTAAGCAATTAATGACTGAGAGCACCGAACTTATGGCCAAATACCGGGCGATGAGTGAAGAGGGAACTGAATTTGAAGAAACTGTTGCAACCGCAAAGGAAAGCGGAAGAAGGCACAGGGTTTCCCTGGACGAAAAAGCAAATCAGCGCAAGAAACTGCTTGAAGATGCAAAGAGGCTTAAGCGGTCCAAACCTTCTTCCAAGAAGGGTGGCAAGAAGAAAAAGTAATCGCTTTTTACAGGGGTTTTACGCTACGCAAAAAGCAGATGTACAAAAAACACCGTGTTCCTGTTTGGGTCTCTGTGCGGTAGTTCTGCATTTTAGCACCGGGTTCTGCTCTCAACCCTCCGGTTGTCGGGTTTCGTACTGGCGCTACGCAAAAAGCAGATGTTGAGCTCTGCTCAACAGAAGAAACCGATAGGTTTCTCTGATGTACAAATCTTAGCGACCTTTGGCCGCTTCTCTTTCGCATGCGCTCAAGAAAACACAGTGTTTCTGCTTGAGTCTCTCTGTGTTCTGCTAAAAAAAGAGTACTAATCCTGCATATAATCTATTCAGGTTGTTGCGTTTTGTACTTGATTGTTTTTTATACTATTTTGCTTTCTTTTCTGTTATGCTTTTAATCACCAGAATAATTTCTGCAATTGCCTGCAGCAGAATAACATTGGCCATAAAGCAGATCGAGAGGATTCCAAAGTTTGGAATTGCCAAGACTAATGGGCCAAATGAATAGGCAAGGCTCGTAATAAGCTGCTCCCTTTTCTTGCTTTTGATTACTGCTTCATAATCATGTTTTTTCTCCCTAAGCAGTTTCTCCAGCAGGTCTCCACTCATTCTTCTTCTGAAGATGAGGAAGTTGAATATTCCCAAAACAACTGAAATCAGCCAGAGGCTGGATAAGCCCTCCTCACTGATTTCTATCAAGTTCAAAAGAATTGGGAATCCGCATGCCCCTCCAAGTTGTGGGGGGGAAACAATATCTACAAAAATTCTAATGCTTCCTATCAAATATCCTGGCTTGGATGCTTTGATTTCCTTTAGCCCAGGAGAGTCAAAAATATAGCTTACTTCTCCATTTCCATCAGTTACAAACTTCTGCCCTTCAATAGTTAAAGTAACTCCGGGAATTGGGTTTCCCCTGCTGTCTTTTACCATTAGAATTGTTTCCTGGCCTACAATTGCGAAGTCCACATCCAGGGTTATGAATCCTAATTTGGTAACATCATAAAGCCTTGCAATCTGCCCATACCCTTCGGCATAAGCGTAAATTATCCCATTGTATGGGAAGCCAAGGCTTGCATACCCATTTGCATCGGACAGGGTTTCTCCATCATCAGTGAAAACTTCAGCCCCCCCAATTTCTTCACCCTTATTATTTACGACTTGGAAAAATCCTGTTTCCCCCTCAATTTTGTTCCCGTCAACAAGAATCAATTCCAATTCCTTTTTTATACACTCAAAATCTATGCAAAACTCATCTGGGGAACAATCCAGGTCAATACAACACTCATAAGGAACACAAATGTGGTTTTGCACTATTCCGCAGGGACACTCTACCTTTTTGCAGGATCCTCCACTACATTCTTCACTTGCATCGCAATCTTCACTTGTTTCACAAAATGCACAAATTCCCCCCACACATACGCCGCTTGTGCATTCAGCACCTGACTCGCATTCCTCCCCAATTTCTTTTTGAGGCTCACACATGCCCCCATTGCAGTATTCATCTTCCGCACAGTCTTCATCAGTACTGCACTCCGGAAGCACACTCAAAATAAAATCCCGGCAATATTCAGTGTCCTCACTCTCGGCACACACAGTAAGGATGTACTCTCCAACTGCTCCTGCAGTAATTGGCAGCCAGACTTCCTCTTCCTCCCCTTCCTTTATTTTTGTAATATTTAGCGCTTCGCAACTAAATCCTGCAGGGCAATTATCTACAAAAACAACTATGTCCCATTCAGTATAATCTCCCCTATTTCTAACAATAACATCTGCATCAAATGTTTCTCCAGCCGCAACCTCATAGCTCCCCATTGGAGGGATAAACAGCTCATGGTCTTTGCCGCCTCCGGGGCCAGGAGGAGTTGGAGTAGTACACGTATAATTCACATCCACCCAGAGCCAATACTGCATTGTGCTTCCATTATTTGGAAGCATAATCTGGTAGTCGCTTGTTCCTCCCTGCCAATTTGGACGATTATTTGCTACCACGGCTACAAAAATCAGGTTTCCATTCGCATCATTCAGGTATCCTTCCCGGAAATATACTGAAGAAGCACCATTTGCAAGAGTATGTAGGGAAGGAACATTATTGTACGTCCCGGAATTGAGGCTAAAGCTGCTGTTAAATGTGAATGTGCCGCTCCCGTTTTCCGCATCCGGAATCATGGAATCAAGAATTGCCAGGTTTCCAGCAGAAAGGGGCAGCACAATGCTGCTTGCATTTGCTGCAAGTACATGCATTGCTATCGAAGAATAGGTGCATGGCGGATCTTGCGCAATCATGTTCAATAAGGTAATATTATTTCCTGTTACTGTTTCAGTGTATATGCCCCCAGCTCCAAGAACAACATCCCCATAAAACCCGTCCCAATATGAAGAATTTTGCGCAGTGTTCAGAAATACTTCCGTTACGTTTCCCCCCTCAGTCGTGACATTGGCTATTGAAAATAGCAATCCCATTACTAGCAGTATCCCGCAGAGGGCTTTCATTATATCCACACCACAGTTAAAGTTTATTAACTTGCCCAATTTGTAATTTATATTACTTTGTGCAAAAACGCTACTCCGAATGAGTAGCTCGTTCTGACGGTCTTTTTGCTATAATATAATAATATAGTAAGATATATAAAGAATTCTTCTGAAACAGTTTCTATGAGGTGGGGAGCACCCCAAGGTAAACCGTTGCAGGTTATGCTTATTCCAGTATTATTCATGACATTCTTCTTGTTTAGCGGCACAAATTTTACCAATGGTTCAGTTGAATGCATTGACTATGGGGGCGATTGTTTTGCCTCTGTAGATGAAATAATAAATGAAACTCCACAAATCAATGAATCCGAATTTGTTGAAGTGCAGGAGTATCTCAATGCCACTGAAGAATTCAACAAAACAATGCCAGAACCCGAGTTTCCCCCTGACGAATCCAATTCCACTGAAACAACTGAAGAAGCTCCAGATGAGCTTCCGACTGAAGAGAACCTTACAATAAGCGGGGAATTTGTTGATGTAGATGAGTTCTTTAATTCTACAGAAGAAGCAAACAAAACTGTTGAAGAATTCCTTGAAGTAGACAATTTCCTTAACCTCACTAACCAAACTGAACCCCAGGGAATAAATGAAAGCGTCAAGAATGAAACTTTTGCCCCGCTTAACCTCACTGCAGTTAACGATTCACGCTCCCGCATCAATAGTACGGATCGCTATTCCGTTCCCTTTACATTAATTGATGCCAATGGACAA
>Ga0233414_10000863_pt1 | contig 12037 bp, 7 predicted proteins | sample Na_anoxic_10_MG_FD_189020 | JGI IMG/M metagenome (GOLD analysis project Ga0233414, IMG submission 189020) | Seawater microbial communities from Saanich Inlet, British Columbia, Canada - Na_anoxic_10_MG | ecosystem: Environmental > Aquatic > Marine > Inlet | place: Canada: British Columbia...
GCGGTCAGGAATTAAGGCCCCAGGAAATTGGTCTTTTAGCTGCCCTAGGAAAAATTGCTGCCAAGGTTTACAAAAAGCCGGTAATCGGCATCATATCTACAGGAGACGAAGTCGTGCCGATTGGTGAAGTTCCGGGGCCTGGACAAATTCGCGATATCAATACATATACACTTTCCGGCCAGGTTCGGGAGGCAGGAGGTGCCCCGCTTACCTTCGGGATCGTTCGCGATGATTATGATGATCTTTACAGCAAATGTGCTGAAGCTCTGTCAAAATCAGACATGGTATTGATTTCAGGGGGCAGTTCAGTGGGTATGCGGGATTATACAATAGAAGTGCTGTCAAACCTGCCTGATTCCAGCATACTTGTACACGGAATCTCCATAAGTCCGGGAAAGCCTACAATACTGGCAAAGGCACAGAATAAAGCTTTCTGGGGACTTCCCGGTCATGTCACTTCCGCCATGGTTGTTTTCAAAACGGTTGTACTGCCTTTTATCAGGCATATAGCAGGCAGCGCTTGGTTAAATGATAGAAAATTAAATATTTTTGCAAACTTAAGCAGAAATGTATCATCCGCCCAAGGACGAGTCGATTATATCCGTGTGCGCATGTTTGAAAAAAATGGTGTTTTGTGGGCGGAACCGATACTCGGTAAATCCGGCCTTATCAATACCATGGTAAAGGCTGACGGCCTTATCGAAGTCGGAATCAATACGGAAGGACTGGATAAGGGTAGCCAAGTGAAAATCATTCCTTTGTAAAATAGGACACCGATCTGCACTGATTCACACGGATTTTCATAATGTGGGCACTTCTTTTGTCATAGTAGTGAAAAAATTAATGTATCTGTGTAATCGGTGTTAATCTGTGTCCCATTTAGAAAAAGCTAAAATATTACAAAACAGGAAAATAACTATGAATAAAAATCGAAATATATATCTGAAAATGAAAACTCTGGAAGAAGCCCGGGAAATACTTTTTAAACGATTTCCGGTTTTCGGCCTACCCGGCATAGAAAAGGTTTCTGTCCCGGACGCTGTAGGCCGTGTACTTGCCGAGCCCACTTTTGCCGGATTTTCATCTCCCAATTTTCATGCTGCGGCAATGGACGGAATTGCTGTAAAGGCCCAAACAACTTTTGGCGCAAATGAGACAAGGCCAAAGGAGTTGATTGTCGGCAAGGATGCTTTTTATGTCAATACCGGTCACGTCATGCCTGAAAATACCGATGCAGTCATTATGATTGAATATATCATTATTAAAGACGAAAGTCGTGTAGTGATCGAGGCACCTGCATTTCCATGGCAGAATGTTAGAAAGATGGGGGAAGATATTGTGGCAACTGAACTTTTATTCCCTCAAAATCATGTGATTACACCATACTGCGTGGGCGCACTTCTTTCCGGTGGGATATTTTCTGTTTCAGTTAGAAAAAAGCCGAACATACTTATCATACCAACAGGTTCGGAGCTTGTTGACTGGCGTGCTTTTGACCTTGATCAGCTAAAACCGGGTGAAGTGCTTGAATCGAATTCTTATGTTCTTGCTAGCCTGGTTGAATCGTGCGGAGGTATGTTTTCCCGTCACGATATGGTGATGGATGATGCTCAAAAGATAAAAGAGGCTGTTTTAGATGCGACAGACAGCGATTTTCAAATGGTGCTGATTGTCGGGGGATCATCGGCAGGATCTGAGGATTATGCAAAGAGAGTAATTACCGATTTAGGCGAAGTGCTTGTACATGGCGTTACAATGATGCCCGGGAAACCTGTTATCATCGGGGCAACAGGTGATAAACCCGTATTTGGAATACCGGGATATCCAGTATCTGCTATTATTGCCTTTGAGCAGTTTGTCAGGCCTTTGATTTACTCAATGCTGGGACAACCGGACATTGAAAGAACAACCGTTCAGGTGGAACCGACCAGAAAAATTGCATCAAAACTCGGAGTTGAAGAGTTTTTGCGGGTTAAGCTGGGTGAAGTCAGCGGAAGAGTTGTCGCAACACCTCTTCCCAGGGGAGCAGGGTGCATAACATCCATAACAGAGGCAGACGGTATTATCAGGATACCTAATCATATGGAAGGATTAAAGGATAATGAACCTGTCTTTGCAGAACTTTTGCGTCCTATCTCTTCTGTTAATAATACTATCGTTGTTGTGGGAAGCCATGACAATACCCTTGATGTTCTGGCCGACCAGCTAAAGGCAGGGCACGGCAATCTGACGCTTTCGTCCAGCCACGTTGGCAGCATGGGCGGGTTGATGGCCATCAAAAAAGGGGTGTGCCACTTGGCAGGATCACATCTTTTAGATGCAGAAGATGGTTCATATAATATTTCATACATAAAAAGATATATACCGGAAGTAAACGTCAAACTGGTCAATCTGGTGATAAGAGATCAGGGCCTGATTATACAACCTTCAAATCCAAAAGGAATAAAAGGAATCGAAGATCTAGGACGTGATGATATAAGCTTTATAAACAGGCAGGGGGGTTCGGGTACCAGGATTCTGCTGGATTACAAGTTAAAGCAGCTCGATATTGATCCCTCAACAATAAAAGGATACGAGGACGAAGAGTTTACTCACATGTCCGTGGCTGTTGCGGTGTTGAGCGGTACTGTTGATGTCGGCCTGGGAATCTATGCTGCAGCAAAAGCACTGAATCTCGATTTTATACCTGTGGTTACAGAGCAGTATGACCTGGTTATTCCGGAAATACATTTTGAATCGAAAAATATCCAAATTCTGCTTAAAATCATAAATACCGAGGATTTTAAAAAACGTGTTGAAGCACTGGGTGGATACAGTACGGAAAAGACGGGAACAGTAGCTGGTTGTTAGTAGTCCGTTGTCCGTTGCTGAATTTTGACTCTTGATTAGTCACGTTTTTATTGACCCAGATCACATATTATTCAAAGGGTTATGTCGTTTTGATTTTCGGCCTCCCTGCCCAGTTAAATGCAAAACATATTTTACCGGGGTCAACGAAAATCAAAATAAAAAATATAATAAATAAGCGTTCACAGGACGCAGATTGAGCAACCTTTTTGTTTCGAATGGGCGTGAACGACCACGGAAATAAATAGAAAGCAGGATCTATGTCTTGCGTCATAATCCAGTATTTTTAATTGATTGCAACTCCTATCGACTCCACTTTTCACCGGAATGACGACTTTTTAAGAATTCATCAAAACTTGATGAATTCTTAAAAAGTTTTTGAATAAGCACCGCATGGCATCGTTCCAAGGCTCATATACAATGCGTAGCGGTTTTTCAGGGACGAGACAATACTTATAGTATGTGTCAAGTTTCTGAAAAACCGCTACAACGCAGTAGATGAACCTTGGAACGACGCCATCAGTATTTTAAGCCCGCATACTCCATCCACCCCCCTGCTTTAACAAGATCACGGTCGAAATCAGAAAATGAATAAAATATCGTTTCTTCTTTTCCGTCTGTCTTAATAGTTAATTTGCTTTCTTCAAGGTCTGTTTCAACGGCAGTTTCTCTTCCTCCGAAAACCGCAAATATATGGTCGATGATTTCAGGAGGCAATTCAACAGCCATCATTCCGCAGTTAAACATGTTCTGTCTGAAAATTCTGGCAAAACTAACCCCTATGACCAGATTGATGCCATTTACTTCAAGTGCCCAGGGTGCATGTTCTCTGGAAGATCCGCACCCGAAGTTCATCCTGGTAATTATGACGCTTTTGCCTTTTATATCCTGCCCGGGTATGAATTCTTCAAGGTTAAGATCCTCTAGCAGATGTGGCTTTAGAGCCTGTTTTGAAATTTCCGTAAGATATTTTGCTGGAATTATTTCGTCCGTATTGATATCCGATCTATCGAGAAAGAGTACCTTTCCTCCAAAGTTTTTCACTGTTGTTATCCTTTGTACCCTAATCGAGCTAAACCTCGATTAGAGTCGTCCGTCGATTGTTGTCAGTTGTGGATTGCAGAACTAAACTAACCGATTTTATATCTTTTAAAGGGAAGAAAAATAAAACATAAAACCACATCTTTGTTCCTGAGGCAACTGACAACGGACGAGTGACTATTGACATTGAGCGATTACGCTCAATTGGGTTTGTAAATCTCAGAATTCGTGATTTGCCCTGCAATGGCCGAAGCTGCTGCCGTGGCAGGACTCATGAGATGTACCATGCCGCCTTTGCCCATACGTCCGTTGAAGTTTCGATTTGTAGTGGATGCGCAAACTTCCCCGTCTGCAAGAACACCGTTGCTCATTCCCAGGCAGGCACCGCAAGTAGGGTTTGTAACGCAAAACCCTGCATCCATGAATATCTTTATTATCCCTTCTTCGAGAGCCTGGCTGTAAATTTCAGGTGTTGCTGGGGATACAATACCGCGAACCAGATCGCTTATTTTTTTGCCTTTAAGAATCTTTGCTGCAACACGAAGGTCTTCTATCCTACCGTTTGTGCAGGAACCGATATAGACCTGGTCTATCGGTGTCCCTTCCATCTGATCTACCGGCTTTACATTATCCGGCTTGTATTCGAAAGTTACCTGCGGCTTAAGGTTAGTTATATCGTGCTCAATTACATCATCATAAACAGCATCAGAATCCGGAGCAAACATTTGATACGCTTTTAGTGCTGCATTTTTAGTTGAATATTCTTCTTTGATGAATTTCCAGAGATAATCGACCGTGTTCATATCAGGACTGCATATTCCGCTGGTTGCGCCTGCTTCAACAGCCATGTTGCAAAGTGTCATTCTGGCTTCCATATTCATGTTATCCACCACAGGCCCGGCAAATTCAATGATCTTATTGGTTGCACCGTTTACACCGATACGCCCGATTATTGAAAGGATAACATCCTTTGCATAAACGCCCTCAGGCAACCTGCCGGTAATGTTGATTTTAACTGTTAAAGGTGTGTGAAATGCACATACACCTTTAAAGATTCCGACTTCAAGATCCGTTGTTCCGACACCTGCTGCAAAAGCACCGAATGCACCGTGAGTGCATGTGTGCGAATCTCCCATGATTATTGTAAAGCCCGGCCTTACAAAGCCTTTTTCAGGGAAAATAGCATGGCAGACGCCGTTTTTCCCGATATCATAAAAGTCTTTTATATCATGGCGGCGGGCCCATTGTCTTAGAATTTTTCCCTGCATTGCCGTGTTTGAATCTTTCGCCGGTGTAACATGATCTATTACCGCCTTTATTTTAGAAGAATCAAATACCCTGTCCTTACCATTATCCACCAGGTTGTTGATCGCAATCGGTGTGGTTATCTCGTGACAAAACACGGCATCTAACTTTAACACATGGATATTTTCCGACGGACTGTCCACCCTGTGTGAATCGAAAATTTTTTCAGCAATTGTTTTTCCCATAAAAACTCCAAGTTAGCCGTTAGGTTGACTGCTCAACTTTCGCACCTTGATTCAGCAAAAAGAGATGCCCTGATGGCGCGTGAGATATAAGATCAGATGTGAATCGAGACGGTTATATTATTTTCATATCACCTGGAAGAAAATGATATAGCCGTCTCGATTGACACCTTCGATACGAAACAACTCTTTAAAAATTAAGGCTTTGCTGATAATGAGGGGTGCGAAATTTAAGTATTTTATTAATCCGTATCTGTTTTTAGAACGGATAAAAAAGCCGACTGGGGAATCATAACCTGTCCCACCATCTTCATCCGCTTTTTTCCTTTTTTCTGCTTTTCAAGAAGCTTGCGCTTTCTTGTTATATCTCCGCCGTAGCACTTTGCCGTAACATCTTTCCTAAAAGCCGACACGGTCTTTCTGGCTATAATGTGGCCGCCGATTGCCCCCTGTATTGCTATTTTAAACATCTGTTTTGGAATTTCATCTCTTAATTTTTCACAGGCCAGCCTTGCTCGTTCAACAGCCCTTTCCCTGTGGACAAGTTGAGACAGGGCATCTACGCGGTCTCCATTTATCAAAATATCGAGCTTTACCAGATCTGTTTTCCTGTAATCTTTTAAATCGTAGTCAAATGATCCATATCCCTGGGTAATGGATTTGAGTTTATCGTAGAAATCATAAATAATTTCAGCAAGGGGAAGTTCGAATATCATTTCCAGGCGATTGTTTGTAAGATACTGGTAATTTTTATTAATTCCGCGGCGGCCGAGGCAAAGCTTCATAACAGCCCCCATATAGCGGTCCGGTACAATTATTGAGGCACGTATAAACGGCTCTTGGGTACTTTCAATACCACTTGGATCAGGATATAGAGCAGGATTGTCTATGGTCAGCTCCGCACCGTCATCCATAAAGATCTTGTATCGTACGGACGGCGCTGTGAGGATGAGGGAAAGATCATATTCACGTTCAAGCCGTTCCTGAACCACCTCGAGATGCAAAAGACCCAGAAAACCGCAGCGGAATCCAAAACCAAGGGCAACGGATGTATCTTTTTCATAAATCAGGGAAGCGTCATTTAATTTAAGTTTTTCCAGTCCAATTACAAGTTCCTCATATCCATCAGATGCAACGGGATAAATTGATGAGAAAACTACAGGTTTTGCTTCTTTAAATCCAGGCATGGACGTTTCGCATGGCTGGTCTTTTAATGTAATCGTATCTCCGCATCGGGTATCGCTGACCGTTTTTATACCTGCGATTAAATAGCCAACCTGGCCTGCAGAAAGTTCCTTTTGAGGCACCCGGTTAATCTGAAATACCCCGACCTCCTCAACTTTATAAACAGCTTTGTTGGACATAAATATGATTGTATCGCCGGCTTTTACTTTCCCCTGGAATATTCTAAAATGAACAATCGTACCCCGGTAAGGGTCGTAATGGGAATCAAAAATCAACGCTCTAAGGGAGTCTTCTGTGTTTACTTCGGGAGCTGGGAGTTTTGTTACTATAGCTTCCAGCACATCCTCGATTCCGGTTCCTTCTTTAGCTGATGCGAGGATAGCAGTTTCAGAATCAAGCCCGAGGTCTTCTTCTATCTGATTTTTGACTCTTTCAATATCTGCCGACGGAAGATCGATTTTGTTGATAACAGGAATAATCTCAAGGTCGTGTTCCATGGCAAGATAAAGATTTGCAAGTGTTTGGGCTTCAACGCCCTGACTGGCATCTATTAAAAGCAGTGCTCCTTCACAGGAAGCAAGAGCCCGCGAAACTTCGTAAGTAAAGTCAACATGACCGGGAGTGTCAATCAGATTAAGAGAATACATCCGGCCATCTTTAGCAACATAAGGCAGACAAACTGTCTGGCTCTTTATTGTTATGCCTCTTTCACGCTCAATATCCATACTGTCAAGGATTTGATCCTGGAAATCACGGTCAGACACAATATCTGTAGCCTGAATAAGGCGATCAGACAGGGTCGATTTGCCATGATCGATGTGTGCAATAATACTGAAATTTCTGATATTTTTCATTTAAATTTTATTCTCACAAATTATGATGAACTCGTAAAAAGTCCGATTTAGACGGTTTCGCAATACGCCGCAGGCGGATCAAATTCTCCTGCTAAAAAGCAGCGGAACAAGAAGAGCGTGAAAATTTTGTAATCATAAGGCGTACTTATGGTACGTCGAATGATTACGAAATGTAGCACAACGTCCCGCTGAACTGAAGCGGGAGACTTTTTACGAAACCGTCCCGCACAAGCAGGAAAAGCTTTTAGCTGGTAGGCTAAAAAGGATTTTGTAGTTGAAACTGACTCAGTTGTTTAGAATTAACAGTCTATCATTTTCTTCAGGAATTGTAAAAGCATAAAAAAGCCTGTTGACATAATTCATGTTTGCTGATATATTAGTAACTTAGTAAAAGGGAACTGCTTTTATCAAATTATTTTACTCAATGTCAAACCCCTAATAAACCGTAAAATAACGGCGGAATAATAAAAATGAATAATGACATTTTAATCGTTGATGACGACTCCAGTGTAAGAAACCCTATGACCGAATTTGTGAAACTGTCAGGGTACAATTCTTTAGAGGCGTCAAGCGCAGAAGAAGCAATTGGTATTTTAAAAACAAACAGTATACAAGTTGTAATTACAGATATAATGCTGCCTGAAATGAGTGGGTTTGAGCTTACCGAGCTTATAATAAAAGAATATGATAGTGATGTTATTATTATAACCGGCTATAGTGACATTTATTCCTACGAAGAAGCAATCAAAGCTGGCGCAAGTGATTTTATCATTAAACCGGTTCGCTTTGAAGAACTGTTGCTTAGATTGCAAAAAGTTTTAGCGGAAAGAGAACTCGCAAGAGATCGTGGCCGGATGATGGAAAAACTACAAAAGCTTGCAATAACAGATGGTCTTACCAAGCTTCACAATTCAAGATCCTTTTACAGCCAGCTCGAAGTGGAAGTTGACAGGTTCAACCGTTACAAGCGCTCCCTTGCATTACTGCTTATGGATATCGATCATTTTAAGAAGTACAATGACACTTATGGTCACCTTGAAGGAGATAAGGCGCTGGTTAGAATTGCTCAAATAATCAAATCATGTCTCAGGAAGCTGGATAGTGCATATAGGTATGGTGGGGAAGAATTTACTGTTATTCTGCCTGAAACAAGCTGTGAAGAAGCCCACCATGTTGCGCAAAGGATAAAATCCGCTTTAAAGGCTGAAAATTTTATTCCTCAGCAGGGAAAAGAAGCAAAAATAACCATAAGTATTGGTGTTACGGAATATTACCCTGGTGAACAACTGTCAGAGTTTATACAAAGAGCAGACAAGGCAATGTATCTTTCAAAAGAAAAAGGGCGGAATAAGGTAACCACTCTTACCGCAGAGGAAACATCATGATTTAATAACCACCTTTAAAAACAAATCTCCTTTTTGCCCATCCGTTGTAAGCCTGCCAAGCCCCTTTAAGCGAAGTTTTGTATCTTCTTTTATACCAGGTGGGATCGAAACTCTCACAAGTCTTTTATGAAATCCCCATGGAATTTTCACCATCTTGCTGGTACCAGCCAGAGCTTCGAAAGGCATAATTGCAATCGTGCCATAAAGATGAGAATCATTACCCGGTGCAACAGGACGTATAACCTGCAGACGGTGTGTCTTTTTCTTTGCTGTTACCTGACGCATTCTTTCTGTAACACCGAAAGACGGCAATAAAAGAAAGAGCTTTAGAAAAACTATTCCAAAAACAAATCCTCCGATATGCGCCCACCATGCAATACCGCCTACAGCTCCATGGCTCCCAGCAGCATTCAGGAACTGAAGGACAAACCAGAAACCAAGAAAAAAATAAGCAGGTATTTCAATAAACCAGGGGATAAATATGATGGGGATTAAGGTTAAGATTTTCGATTTGGGGTGGAGAATAAAATAAGCCCCCATTATGCCTGCTATGGCGCCGCTTGCTCCGATAGTAGGAATATTTGAATTCAGATTTAATAAGAGATTTGAAAGGCCTGATGCCACACCACAAAGGAGGTAAAACACGATGTATCGCAAGTGACCCAGTCTGTCCTCTACATTATCGCCGAATATATATAAAAACCACATGTTTCCGAGGAGATGCAAGAATCCTCCATGCAAAAACATAAAGGAAACTATGGAAAAAAGCTGCTGTCCTGGGGTAAAATAAGAAGCGATTTGAGGGACGGAATACCGGGCTGGAACAAGGCCATAAATATAAATAAAGCGGTCCAGTCCCGGTCCCAGCGTCATTTGCAGTAAAAAAATGACAACATTGATACCGATGATTGTATTATTGACAACCGGGTAGTTTCTTGTAGAAATGGTATCGCGGATGGGAATCATCTGAATCTGCCGGTTATTTGTTGGTTGTTTTACCCTCTATCCGCATACTTATATCCATGCTTCTTGCAGAATGCGTGAAAGCCCCTACAGAGATAAGATCTACACCGATATCTGCCAGGCGGAGAAAATTATCTTCTGTAACCCCCCCCGAAACTTCAACTATAGCGCGACCACCGATTAACGTTACTGATTCCTTTATCCGCTTAATACTCATATTGTCCAGCATGATCACATCCGAACCGACCGCTATGGCTTCCTTTACTTCATCTATGGTAGATACTTCTACTTCTACCTTCACAAGATGCGATATTTTGCTGCGGATACGCTCTACCGAAGCTGTTATGCCGCCACAGGCAGCTATATGATTATCTTTTATAAGAACTCCGTCGTAAAGCCCCATACGATGATTAAAAGCTCCCCCAACACGAACGGCATATTTTTCCAAAAAGCGCAGGCCCGGGGTTGTTTTGCGTGTATCAACAAGACGGACGGTATTTTTCTCCAGTTTGTCCATATAAGAACGTACATTCGTTGCAATACCGGAAAGTCTTTGCAGGAAATTAAGGGCTGTCCGCTCACCTTTGAGCAGGGCACAAAGCTTGCCGCTTATCTGAAAAATTGTGCCGCCTTTTTCCAGGGTATCACCATCTTTGAATCCGGACTTATAAACAACTTCAGGATCAAGGTTCTGAAAAACCCTTTTTGCAATCTCAAGTCCTGCAATTACAAGCCTTTCTTTTGCAATGGTTACACCGACTCCCTCAAGTTCAGGGCCAACAAGATTGTCTGTTGTAATATCGGCCGGACCGATATCTTCTTTAAGTGCTATTTCAATTAAATCATCTATAGAATGCATGGTAAATTATCCAGGCTCAAAGTGCCCTTGTTTAACTTGACCCCTGTACAGGGTTAAGCGCCTTTATCCTGTCCAGGTTCGACTGCAACTTTTGCTGCTTTTCTAAAAGCTGCATCTTTTTATCTTTTACTTTTTTTACTACGTCTTCAGGTGCTTTTCCCAGGAAGTTCTCGTTTTTCAGTTTCTTTAAAACAGGGGCGAGTTCATTTGTCAGTTTGTTAATTTCTTTTTCAAGACGCTGAGTTTCTCTATCAAAATCTATAATCCCTTCCAGAGAGACAAATATGGTAGCACCCTCAATAACCGACGTTGCTACTCTTTCCGGCTTTTTCCCGGAAGACTCAACAGAAAGTACCTCCAGTCCGGCAAGATTGACAATTATATCTTTATGCTGATTTATAGTTTCTCTGATAATTCCATCGTCTGACTGTATTGAAACGTCAAGAGACATGGAAGGGGATATGTTCATCTCGCCTCTAATATTCCTTATTCCTGTTATTACCTGCATGACAAGCCCCATTTTCGCTTCGGCTTCTAAATCCCGGACTGTCTTTGCAAAATCGGAATTGTCCGGAGGAAAAATTGCCCGCATAATAGACCCTTCAGTTCCCGGTAGTTTATTCCATATTTCCTCTGTTACAAAAGGTATAAACGGATGTAGCAAAATAAGTGTATCGTGCAAAACGCGCCAAAGCACACTCAATGTTCTCTTCCTTTTATCCTCCCCTTCTTTGCCGTATAATACAGGTTTAATAGCCTCAAGATACCAGTCACAAAACTCATGCCATACGAACTTGTACAGCGCCCCTGCTGCATCATTGAATCTGTAACTTTCGATAGCCTCGGAAGCATTGATAGCAGCCTTGTTGAGTCTGGACAAAATCCATTTGTCCGGAAGGGATAAATTATCGTCTTCTATGCTATCGTAGCTATTATCAAGATGCATCAGGGCAAAACGTGCCGCATTCCATAGCTTGTTGACAAAATGTCGGTATCCTTCAACCCGCTTTTCAGACATCTTGATGTCCCTGCCCTGGGCTGCAAAAGCGGCCAGCGTAAACCGGAAGGCATCGGTTCCGTACTTTTCAATTATCGTCAAAGGATCGATTACGTTTCCCTTTGACTTGCTCATTTTTTTGCCCTTTTCATCACGCACCAGAGCGTGTACATAAACATCCTTAAAAGGAACATCCCCCATAAAATGGATTCCCATCATCATCATGCGCGCCACCCAGAAAAAAAGAATATCAAAACCGGTAACGAGCACATCTGTTGGATAAAACTTTTTTAAAAGGGCTGTTTTGTCCGGCCAGCCCATCGTAGAAAAGGGCCACAGGGCAGAACTGAACCAGGTGTCTAGCACATCTGTTTCCTGTAAAAGTTTTTTTCCTCCACACGTAGAGCATTTTTCCGGTG
>Ga0233414_10000866_pt1 | contig 12029 bp, 7 predicted proteins | sample Na_anoxic_10_MG_FD_189020 | JGI IMG/M metagenome (GOLD analysis project Ga0233414, IMG submission 189020) | Seawater microbial communities from Saanich Inlet, British Columbia, Canada - Na_anoxic_10_MG | ecosystem: Environmental > Aquatic > Marine > Inlet | place: Canada: British Columbia...
GGGTTGATTCACCAGTTCCGGAGAGATCCGGAGTGCAGGCTCTTTATCACGACCAATGCAGGATCAACAGGGCTCAATCTCCAGGCCGCAAATACCGTCATTAACGTGGACCTGCCATGGAATCCCGCCACCCTTGAGCAACGGATCGGGCGTACCCACAGGATGGGGCAGAAACGGCCTGTTCAGATATTTCTCTTAGTCACAGAAGATACCTTAGAAGAAAGCCTCCTTGCGACGCTTTCCGCAAAACAGGCATTGTTTTTGGCTGCCCTTGATCCGGATTCAAAGGCAACTATCGTAGACCTTCAAACCGGTGTGGAAGAGCTGAAGAACCGCCTGGAGATCCTTTTAGGCGAAAAACCGGACGCAGCGCTCGATGAAAGCCTCAAGGAAGACGTGGAAAAAGAGGCCGAAACCCTTGTGCGGCGCGAAAAAATCTCAGCGGCCGGGGGGCAGTTGCTGGGTGCAGCCTTCTCATTCATCGGCGAGATATTTTCCGGAAAGGAAGAGACTGAACAGACCGTTCAGATGGCCGAGGCCTTCAAAAGCAAGCTTTCCGAATGCCTGGAAAAGGGGGATGACGGCCAGCTCAAAATGACCATAACCCTTCCGGACGAATCTGCCCTCGACACCCTGTCAAAGTCTTTGGCACAAATGCTGAACACCGGCGGATAATCGATGGGGCCAGGCCCATGGCTCTTACCAATTGCTGTCACAAATTCGATTTCTTACGATTGCATCAAAGCTGATTTTTTGAGGTGATACTTCGAAGATATCTGGGAATCCTAAGCGTTGTCTATTCTTTCTGCCATATCCATCTTATAATACTGATAGTATTCAAAAACCTTCTTAACATAGTATTGCGTAGTCTTAAAAGGGGGAATGCCTTGATATTTCAATACATTTTCGGCTCCTGCATTATAAGCTGCCAGGGCCAGTCTCACATCACCCTTGAACCTTTTAAGGAGCTGTTTATAATATTTAACTCCGCCATTAATATTATGCTCAGGGTCAAATACATTCTCTACGCCAAGGGATTCAGCAGTTCTTGGCATGAGCTGCATGAGTCCAACGGCACCTTTTTTGGAAATAGCCCAAGGATTATACCCGGATTCAGCCATAATGATGGCCTTAATGAGAGCGGCCTCGATTTGATGCTGGTCGGCCGCTTCAAGGATAATTGGGTGAAATTTATGAACAGACCTTTTTACATAATGAGGAATGAGATCTTTGAAAAGTGGACTATTTTGTTCAAAATCAACAAATGCGATGGGGCACTCAGTTGTTTGAGTGTCTGATGATTCTAACTCCAGAGGAACATGCTTTGCATTCCACAGATCAGGCACAGAGGCTGAGCCTCCGGCTTGTAGGGGCAAGCCTACGCCTTGGAGAGCAAAAGGGGCGTTCTGCAAAGGTTTCGGAATTTCAATCTTGTATAGGGCTTGAGATTCAGGTACAGGCTGGGTATCGACTTTTGATTCACGAAGGCAAAGAGCAAAAATAACAAAAACCATTGCCGCCGCAAACCATAAGTGGGAATAGTCTTTCAAAAACCGCTTTATTAGTGAATCATCTTCCATTGTTAATTAGTGAATTACCCCGCCCACAGAGTGGGGAGACTGGGGCATCTAATTAAAACAATCTCCTCCACCTCGACGGGAGAGGATTACACTTCATCCCCGTGCACAGCACGGGGTATCCTGGCATAATTGGATAAAAGTAATTATTAATTATCATCTGTCAAATTAATTTTTTATTTAATTCCATCAATATTTGCTTTTTTCTTCGTCACAATTTTGACACAATACCCAATATATGGTTTAATTATGCATATAATCCACAATATATAGCGTATGTCAAGTAAAAATTTCAATCCAAATAATGTAAATTTTCGGTAACTACTTAGATTAATTTGATTGCTTAGGATTTTTTTCACCCCCTCCCCTTTATCCCCTCCCGCCAGGGGAGGGGAAATTAATAAGGATTAAGGTGGACGTGATAACTTGACTTTTTGTTATAATTTTGCATATTTGGACACAAAAAAGCTTAATGAATTTACCCCCTCCTCTTCATCCGCCAAAGGCGGATAAATCCCCTTCCCCCAGGGGAGGAGAAATTAAAGGAGATAGCGCATGCTTGAAAAAATAAAGCAGACTACTGAATTTTTATCTTCCAAAATGACAGAAATGCCAAAGATCGGGATGATTACCGGCACAGGGCTGGGCTCCCTTACGGAAAGGACATCCGTTGAAATACGGGTCCCATATGAACAAATCCCCAATTTTCCAAAGTCCACAATAGAGGGGCACAAAGGGACTTTAGTTGTCGGCAAACTGGCCAATAAATCGATCATAGCCATGGAAGGCCGTTTTCATTTATACGAGGGCTATTCACCCAAAGAAATCACTTTTCCTATAAGGGTTATGTCCAAGCTCGGCGTAAAATACTTACTGATATCAAGTGCGACAGGTGGTCTAAACCCTGGATTTGAAACCGGCGATTTAGTGATTGTAACAGACCATATTAATCTAACCGGAACCAATCCTTTGATTGGTCCAAACCTGGACACATTTGGGCCTCGTTTTCCAGATATGACCCAGGCTTATGACCCTGATTTGATCAGGCTTGCTAAACAAAAGGCACTGGAATCAGGGATCTTAATAAAACAGGGGGTATATGTTGGACTTGCAGGCCCCAGCTTTGAAACACCGGCAGAAACACGTTTTTTGAGGATCATAGGGGCTGATATAGTAGGCATGTCTACGGTTTTGAAAACTATCGTGGGTGTACACTGTGGGCTTTCGATCATGGCCATTGGAGTCGTCACCAACATGAACCTGCCAGATCGCATAGAAAAAACTTCTTTAGAAGAGGTTATCGCTGCTGCCCAGAGTGCAGGCTCTAAGCTGGCAGCCCTTTGGGAGAGTATTATTGGAAGTTTGCCAACATAATAATTATCAAATGAATCTATAACTACGTCGGTTTAGGGTCAGTGGAACTGTGAACCTGACAAAAGGAGCACATATGCAACAGATAGATCTTAAGATAAAAAACGGTACAATTTTGACCATGGATGCACAAAATTCGACACTTGAAAAAGGCTTTTTATGTATACTTGGAGATACAATTTCACATATTGGAATTGAAGGCGAAAAGTTATTTAAGGCAACAAAAACTATCAATGCACGGGGTGGTTTGATCCTGCCAGGCCTTATTAACAGCCACACACATGCAGCTATGAGCCTTTTCAGGGGACTTGCCGATGACCTGCCACTCATGGAATGGCTAAACAACTACATCTTCCCGGTAGAGAAAAGGATGGATGCGGATTTTGTTTACACAGGGACCATGCTTGCCTGTGCAGAAATGATTATGAGTGGAACGACAACCTTCTGTGACATGTACCTGTTTGAGGATGAGGTTGCAAAGGCGGCACAGAAAGCAGGAATGAGGTGCCTTGTGGGAGAAGTCCTGTATGACTTCCCCTCCCCTAACTATGGGCCCATAGAAAAAGGTTTTGAATATACAGAATCCTTGATTCAAAAATGGGAAAATGACCCGCTAATAAACATTGCAGTTGAGCCCCATTCCCTCTTTACCTGCAGCCCTGATCTTCTGATTAGAGCAAATGAACTGGCATTAAAGCACAAGGTTCAATTGATTATCCATGTTGCTGAAACATTGAATGAAATTGCCCAAATAAAGGAACAATATGATAAAAAACCATTCGAACACCTTGACTCCTTAGGCCTACTGGGGCCCCACCTGATTGCAGATCACTGCGTCCATTTGGAGGAAACAGAAATTGCATTAATGGCTGAGAAAGATGTAAAAGTCGTTCACAATCCGGAAAGCAATATGAAACTTGCATCCGGCATAGCTCCTGTCAAAAAATTACTTTCTCAGGGCGTGACCGTAAGCCTGGGAACAGATGGGTGTGCCTCAAATAACAACCTGGATCTCTTTACAGAGATGGATATGGCAGCAAAGCTCCAAAAAATCTACACTATGGATCCAACAGTTATGGACGCTGTCACAGTCCTAAGAATGGCTACAATTGAAGCAGCCAAGGTGTTGGGGTTCAAAGATTTTACAGGGTCTCTCGAGATAGGAAAAAAAGCTGACATCATCATAGTAGACACAAAAAAGCCCCACCTGACACCAATGTATAATCCATTTTCACACCTGGTTTATGCAGCAGGAGGAAATGATGTTAGCCATTCTATTATTAATGGTCAATTGGTGATGGAAAATAGAAATTTATTAACCCTTGATGTTGGTGATATAATGGCAATGGCAAAAAATAAATCCAAGCAGATTCTGGAATGGATTCCCTCCCCCTAACCCCTTCCGTTGAGAGCATAAGCGCTAACTTAACAAAAATTCCCCTCCCCTGGTGGGAGGGGATTAAGGGGAGGGGAAAAAGAGTTGATGAATAGTTGAAACTCTTTAAGTTAGCATATATGCCCATCGAGAGGGACTTTTAAAGACGGGGTCTTCTTCAAGCGGAAGAACTATAAGGTGAAATTTGCCGAATAAGAACAACACTCCATTCATTGCCTTAGGAAGCAGGCTTAAAGGTGTCCCGGAAGTGCTTACCTTTGGCGTGAAACCTAATTTTTTTGACTACACCCCCTTTGAAAGGGAAATGATTTTGGGTGCCGAGGTTATCCTCTTCCCTACTCTTAATTATGCACAATTTTTCACAACCATGGGAAAAAGGATATTTCCAAGCCTGGAGACCTATCTCTATGCCGACGAAAAGATCAAACAGACTACCCTCTTCAACATGCTTGGAATTCCCCATCCCCGCACAAAATTTTATTATCATCTCCATCACCAATATATCCTGAAAGATTTTGCTTTTCCCTTCATAGGCAAATTAGCCAGGCGTTCTGCTCGTGGCAGAGGGGTATTCAAAATCCACAATACAGAGGAACTCGAAAGTTATCTAAAGCTCACCAGGATTGCGTATATACAAGAATACCTTATACATGACCGTGATCTGCGTGTTGTGCTCATCAACTATAAACCCGTGCTTGCCTATTGGCGGATAAGTCAGGCCGGGGATTTCAGGACAAATCTTTCCCAGGGAGGCAAAATTGATTTTGATAATATCCCCGAAGAAGGCCTAAGCTTAGCCCAGCAATCAGCAAGAAAGTGCAAATTTGATGATGTGGGGATTGACCTTATCAATTGTCAAAGTAAATGGTATGTGATCGAGGCAAACATGAAATATGGACGTAAGGGACTGAAAATGAAGGGTTTGGACCTGAAAGAAATTATGCGTCAAAAACTCCTTTCAGGAGAGGTATGATTCAATTAGATGATTAGAAAAAAGCGAAACATCCTTATTTTCATCATCTGCGGGCTAATTCTGATCCCTGCCTTTTTTTTGGGATACGTATATTATAAGATAACCCTTGATGCTGCTACCCGTATTGAAAGAGGCGCTATTGACCGCATTATTGCCTCAGAAAGCCCTGTTTTTTATGACGATGGTGTGACACCCATTGGTGTCTTTTTTGAAAAGACCCATCGTAAATACATCCAATACGAGAATATCCCAAAAGTCTTTATAAAAGCCCTTATTGCTGCCGAGGATAAAAATTTTCTTGCTCACAGGGGTTTTGATCCCAAGGCTACTCTCAGGGCTTTTATAGCAAATATAAAAACCGGCAAAGTGGTTCAGGGTGGCAGTACAATAACCCAGCAAACCGCAAAAAACATCTTCCGACGAGAAAAAAAATCATATAAGGCCAAGCTTAAAGAATTGATCCAGGCCTTTCTGCTTGAAAGGGAATATACAAAAGAAGAGATAATTGAGATGTATGCAAATCAATTCTTTGTAAACGGTTATGGAAAGGGGCTTAGTATTGCCTCCCAGTATTTTTTTGACAAAGAAACAAAGGATCTTGACCTCGTAGAAAGCGCCTTTATTGCTGGATCAGTAAAAGGCCCCAACCGATATAACCCCTTTATCAAAAAGACTGAAAAAGAAAAAGATAAAGCCATTCAAATGGCCAGATTACGCAAGGACTATGTGCTTTCTAAGATGTTCGGGATGAATTTCATAACGAAAAATGAGTATTTGGAGGCAAAGGAGAAGGAAATCCCGTTTAAGGAAGGAAAAATCACTTACAGGTTGAATGTTGTACTCGATTATATTCGCGAACAACTTGAATCTGGATATCTCAGCACCATCCTTCAGGAACAAGGAGTGGACAACATCGCTACTTCTGGGATTATCATTCACACATCCGTCAATAAGGATATCCAGGAAGCAGCATTACGCAATCTCCGTACGCATCTACCGGTGATGGATGTCATGTTAAACGGGTATAACGTCAAACAAATAGTAGATACACATCAGGAACTGCTTAAAAAAGGTCCGATGAAACCAAAAGATAACCTTCCTTTCCTATCGCAAATCACGCATATTGAGGCAGATGGAAAGAACGGCTATCTAACCGTAGCGTGGGACAACGGTAGTGGAATAATTAATTATGAAGGACTCAAAACTATGGGTGAAGCCTGGTTTAAATGGAAGATGGGGAATTGGGCGAATTTTGACAGAAAACATGTTCGCATGTTCTTGAAAAATTTCCATGTCGGAGACCTAATTCCGGTTAGATTATTGCCATGTCTTAAAGATAATTGTGAACCAAAGTTAATGCTCTCAGAGATTCCAGAGCTGAATGGTGGGGTAGTAGTTCTGCAAAAAGGGATGGTAAAGGCAATGGTTGGTGGATTTTTCAACCGTTTTTTCAACCGCTCTGTTGATGCAAAACGGCAATTAGGTTCCATCTTTAAACCGATTGTCTATTCGGCTGCCCTCCAGCTAAAGTGGAACAGTCTTGACCCTCTTCAAAATATTAGAAATATGTTTCAATTCGAAAATACCTTTTATCAACCTCGGCCTGATCACACACCACAAAGCCAAAAGGTCTCTATGGCATGGGCTGGTATTAAATCAGAAAACCTGGCCACGGTCTGGTTGCTGTATCACCTTACAGACCATCTCAATATGAGTGAGTTCCGGCAGGTAACCAGCCTCGTTGGGCTCGATAAAAAGGAGGGGGAGCCTTACCAGGCATACAAAAATCGGATCAGAGATCAATTTGGAGTTGTGGTTAATAAGGAAGCGTTAATGGAGACAGCCTTTGAAGAATCTAAGAAACTGATTGAGTCGGACATCATCTTTGGAGGCTATGAGAAAATCCTGAACAACCTCCACCGCATGTATTTTGATATCAACATCGATAAATTCAGTTTTGAAACACCTGAGGAACAACAAATCCTCAGGTTCAATTATAAAAAACTTCGTGATCTTAATCTAAAAATGAAAGAGCAGCTTCATAATATTAACGAGCTCCTTGAGCAATATAAGCAAAATAAGGAACCTAATACGATCGAACGGCTCTCGCATTTTCTTTTCAATTTTTACTTAAACGAGGTAAACGGCAAAAGCAAAGAAATTATATACGTTGAACAAGCAGAATCTCCATCTTCCACTACTCTAATCCCCATCACACCAGAATTGTTGGTCAAAAGAGCCACTCCCTTAGCAAGTGAGGAAATATGGCTCGACGGCTTAATCACTTCCGGAATTATGGACCTGTTGCAAGAGAATATGAAAAAAAGATACAGACAGTTAGTTACATATAATAGATATGACTATGAGGTCCTCTCCAGGGTCAGAGACTTCAGAACCCTTGTCAACTTATCCTATGTGGCTTATCTTTCAAAAAAGATCGGAATCTCCACGAAACTTGATCCGGTTCTCTCATTTCCCTTAGGTCCGAATGCTATCAGCATAATTGAGGCTGCTTTGGCCTATCAGACCATCATGACCGGGCAAATTTATCCCCTCAACCCTGAAGGCGACCTAAAAGATACCCCGATTATCACAAAAATTGTGGATAGAGAAGGCGAGATCTTATGGGAATACAAATCTGAACCCAAAAAGGTCTTGTCCAGCAGAGTGTCCAGTCTTGTGACTGATATCCTTAGAAATGTCATGGAATTAGGGACTGGAAGGAAGGCAAAGGACGCAATTCGTGTGTTTGATATTCCCATCCCTACTTTCGGGAAAACCGGGACGGCAAACCGCTTTACCAATTCCAGCTTTGTGGGTTTTATACCTGGTTGTAATAAAGAAACAGGCCAGCTTGATATATATGAAGGATACGTGATCGCAAGCTATGTGGGCTATGACGATAACCGACCAATGAAATCCAAGCACTCGGCTATTTATGGCGCATCAGGTGCCCTACCCATCTGGATTGATACATCAAATGCCATAGTCAAAACACACGAATACAAGGGAAATCTCCAGCTTGCAGACCTGGCATTCAAACCGCTGCCAAGTCCGTTGTCCAAAGATAGAGATCTCCGGACTGTTCCTGTTTCTCCCTTGACGGGACTACCTATAAAATTGTCAAATAGGGCAATTGAAACACCCACCCAGCCCAGGATACTCGCTGACGTGGAGGAGCGTGGGGATTCATGGGTATATAAAAGGCATTTTGCCCCTGCCCTCCCCTTTATCCCATAAGCGCCAAGTTGTTTTTGCCCAGGAGGGACTGAAAAAAATGAACATCGAACACCCCAGTGAAATCCTCCTTCGGAGGGCTGCAGAGCAGCATTTCACGAGGCAGGTCGAACGTCCAACATCGAATGTTGAATGGGAAAAGATGAAGAAACAAACTTATGATCTGGAAGAAAAGCTACTCGAGTATTCGGTGAGAATCATAAAAATCGTTGAGCAGCTACCAAATACCAGAGCAGGAAACCATGTTGCGGGCCAATTGTTAAGATCGGGAACTTCACCTTATCCAAACCATGGTGAAGCCCAGGCAGCGGGGTTACGAGTATCAAAACGGCTGAAAAGAAATAGAAATAGGTGTTGAATGTTCGGTATTGGGTGTTTGTTTTGGTTTTCATTCGATGTTGGACGTTCGATGTTCGATGTTGGATGTTCATCTTTTAATATGTTCGACGTTAATCTTTTAAAATAACTTAGCATATATTCCCGTCGAGTGGGAACGGAACATCGAGAAAGGTAAATACAATGAAACAACTCATATTTGTTCCTCTGATTATTTTTTTCTTATTAATAATTGGATGTGTCCCCGCTTTAGAAAAACATGAGGTAGTCGGACCCAAAACCGCGACCAAGGTCACTCCTTTGTTACCTGCCAATATCCTTGACAGGAAAATAGATTTTCTTAACAAGATACTAAAGGAAGGAGACCTCCCAAAAAAAGATAGGAAAATTGCCTTAGATCTTGTGGACACCTATAAGTCGGTCAAAAGAGCGTCCTCAAGTGATTTGACAAAACAAGAATACCGCAGGATCATCCATGATCTTTTCGAGTGCTACAGATTGATTGATGAATACTATTTCTCCAAAGAAAAAGACACTGATCGAGTCTATCCAGATTCAATAGCCCTTTTTGCAAATAAAAGAAAGAATATTCTGGATGCCTATCTATCTAATAACTTCAAGGGAGTGATCAACCATTGTCTTGACTTGAAGGAGGTCTTTGGCTCAGATGCCCTTACCCCGGAAATCGGCCTTCTATTCGCTTTATCTCTCGGTAGAGAAGGGATGCTGGAAGAGGCGATAAGAATCGGAGAACGAATTTCCAACGAGCTTGAAGCAAGTCCGGATCTCATCCAGCTCCAATGTCACATGGCAGAATGGCAATTAAGATTAGGCCATAAAGGAAAATCCATCCGTATCTATGAAAAACTAACGGACAACATGGATGAAAAAGATGCACTCATAAGGACGCTTAATGGTAAAATTAGCAAAATATCGGAATCTTTCAAAATAATTGAACAACCTTCAAAAGAACAAACTGTTAGTGAAAGCACAGATACCAATGGCCGGAAAACCACTGACCTTCTTCTCCATGAAGTGGATGATCTTCTTCAGAGACATGCCTACAATGAAGCAAGAATTCTGTTGATAAAACGTAGAATAAGGATTGAGGAAGGTCCTGAAATTGAGATAATAGATCAAACCTTGAATAAAGTTGGGTTGGAAGAAGAAAAATATGAAAGAGAAAAGAAAGCCAGAAATTTACAGAGAAAAGCAGCTCTTGAAACAGTAAAAAGCATGGTCGAAGAAGAGAAGTTCGAAGAGGCGATTGCTAAAATAGAAGAACTCAACCAAACTCATAAGATAAATGCAGAAACTGAGGCATTAAAGGAACGTGCGATTGAAAAACTTATCAATCGTGAAAGAAATAGAGCTGCAAAGCTCTTTCTGGAAGCAAAAAAAACCCAGGATACTTCAAAAAAAGAAGAATATCTCAGATTATCATATGAAATACTTAAGGCTTTAATTGACAAATACCCATCATCGCCATTAAATAAAAAACTTGAATCGCATATGTCAATAGTGAGAGAAGAGATGGATAAACTGGGGATTAGCTTAGAGAAATAGTGTTCTTAGTGTCTTAGTTGATTTGCCACGAAGACACAAAGTCACAAAGGAAAGACATAATAAAAGTATAATCCTTTAAATCTTAGTGCCTTGGTGGCTTAGTGGCTAAATAAAGGGTTTAATGATGGAAAAGAAAATAATAAACCTGTTGATTCTTGAGGATGACCCTGATGATGCTGAATTGATGGTAAAGGAACTTGAGCAAGAAGGTTTTCTTGTTGAATGGACCAGAGTAGAAACAGAAGAGGCATTCCGGAAAGAACTTGAGAAAAGTCCTGACTTGATCTTAGCAGACTATTTTGTCCCATCATTCAGTGGAACTGACGCATTGAAGATGCAGCAGGAAATTGTACCAGAAATTCCGCTAATCATTACCTCCGGCAAAATTGGTGAAGACACTGCAGTTGAATGCGTGAAATCCGGGGCAATAGATTATGTATTAAAAGACAACCTCTCTCGTTTGGGACCTATAGTAAAAAGGGCACTCAAGGAAGTCCAAGAACACCAGGAGTTAAGGCGAGTAGAGGATGCTCTTCGAGAGAGCGAAGATAGATTCAGGACTTTAATTGAATTTTCACCTTTTGGTATATCTATTATGAAACCCGATTGGAGTTTTGAGTATTTTAACCCAAAATTCACAAGCCTATTCGGTTATACAAAGGAGGATATCCCCGACAAACAGACCTGGTTTAAGAAGGCCTATCCTGATGAAGAATACAGAAAAGATGTGATCTCCATCTGGAAGGAAGATTTAGTCGAGGGTGTTAAGTTTGGAGAAATAAAGCAAAGAATCTTCACAGTACGATGCAAGAATGGCCAAGACAAGATCATTCAATTCAGGTCAGTAGTTATAAAGGATGAGAAGCACTTTCTCACTTATGAGGATATATCCGCCCAGGTGAAGGATGAGGAAGAAAGAAAGAACCTGGAAAACCAACTGCAGGTGGCCAAGAAAATGGAGTCCATTGCCACCTTGGCAGGAGGTATTGCACATGAATTTAACAATGCATTAATTGGAATTACTGGAAACATTGAATTTCTCAATATGGACTTGCCTGATGATGAAAACGTAACCAAATATACTGTGTCAATGAAGTCTTCCGCTCATCGAATGGCTCACCTGACCAGTCAATTACTCGCCTATGCCAGAGGGGGAAAGTATCAGGAGAAAATAGTATCACTTAATGATTTTGTGGAAGATACACTTCCCTTGATCAAACATAACATCAAACCAGATATCCGTATAGAGACGGAATTGCCAAAGGATATTTTAAATGTAAAAGCTGACCTCACCCAAATGCAGATGGTTCTGTCAACAATATTAACCAATTCAGATGAGGCCATAGAAGGCCCAGGTCGTATAAGAATTATTGCAACAAACGAAGATATTGACGATGAATTTGCGAAAACCCATCCCGGCCTTAAGGCTGGTTACTATGTATGTCTTACTATTAAGGATGACGGGAAAGGGATGGATGAAGAGATAAAAAGCAAAATATTTGAGCCCTTTTTCACTACAAAGTTTCAAGGCCGTGGGCTTGGCATGGCTGCCGTGTATGGCATTGTTAAGAAT
>Ga0233414_10000868_pt1 | contig 12010 bp, 16 predicted proteins | sample Na_anoxic_10_MG_FD_189020 | JGI IMG/M metagenome (GOLD analysis project Ga0233414, IMG submission 189020) | Seawater microbial communities from Saanich Inlet, British Columbia, Canada - Na_anoxic_10_MG | ecosystem: Environmental > Aquatic > Marine > Inlet | place: Canada: British Columbia...
TATTGGTCTACTAATAATTGGATTATTTATGGTTAAATATGGTAATATTTCTATAATGGATGTTAAAAATATATTAAAATCAAAAAATAAGGATATATGTATAGATTATGATTTAAGTATATTTAATTTGAAATAAATTATTTTTTAAAATTATTAATAAAATAAATTTAAATGGATTGTGATAGTCATCTGTTTTTAAAAGTTAAAAGTTTTAATTATGTATTAGATGATGTATATAGTGAATTTGATATATATTGGACAAATATTGATAATAATAAAGAAGATATTAAATTATTAAAAAGTTATCACAATTTAATAACATTATATATTATTGTTAATAGTATATTAACTATGTATGTATTTATTAAATATTTTAAATAATTGGTGTAAATCCACCAGTTAATTTATCTCCAACTTTTAATTTAGATGAATAATTCGGTGGTAAAATAATATCAACTCTACTACCAAATGATATAAATCCATATTTATAAGACCTATTAACCATATCACCTATATTAATATTATTTATAATTCTTCTAACAAAAAAACCAACTCGCTGTGTTACTATAATATTACCCAATTTAGATTCAAATGTTACGCGAATACCTTCATTATGAGAACTTTCTGGTTTTGTTGCCATTAAATGAACACCTTTGTTAACAATTTGACTATCAATAATTTTAGAATCAATTGGCGCATATTGAACATGAACATTTAATGGAGATAAAAAAACACTTATTTCCCTACCTTTAGAATATGTTACTGTTCCATCACAGGGACTTACAATAATATCTTTATTAATGTTGGTTTCTCTATCAGGAGATCTATTAAATAATGCTAATAATAAAACTATAATTATTAATATTATCGTTATATTTTTTATCATTATATTAATTTATATATATTAATATTAACAATGATTATCCATTAATTATACAATATATTGTAGTATCATTAGGATATATTAAATTGTGTTTGGCGCCTAATGTTGAGGTAGTATTTTTTTCCAATTTTAGTTTCAAGGGTATAAATATTCAAATTGGATATGATTTACTTAAATTGGATATGATTTAATTAAATTGGATATGATTTAATTAAATTGGAGATGATTTACTTAAACCATATTTACTATCGGATTGAATAATATTATTAATATGAAGACATAACATTTCAAATAATATTGATAATTGTGGATTATGTATTAATAATTTTTTAATTTCAATTATATTTATAAAATTAAATATATTTTTGTGAGTTGATATTGTTAAATCATTATCCATTTAATTATTATATTTATATTATATAAATTTCTTTAAATTTTTAAATTTATCAAAATCATTATTAAATTTACTAATATGGTTTAAGACTTCTTTTTCTTTTTCATTTTTTAATTTTTTACATATTATATATTTATTTAATAAAGATATAATATTAATTGTATATTCATGATAATCATATAATCCTGTTTCGTTTCCATCTCCACCTGTTAATTTAGTTCCAGCAAAATAACCACTTAGTTGTAAAAATAATACTAGACAATTTAAACATGTATCTGTTATTTTAATATTATGTTTTATTATAAATTTAAGTAATGATGGAATCACAATTAGTAAAGATGGATTGTCTTCTGTTATTTTGTCATTATTTAATAATGGATCATTTTTATAGTTTTTTAAAATATAATTTCGATCTATATTTATATTATTTGGTTTTTTTAGATAATAATCTAGAAATAATTTAATATTTTCTAATTTATTATTTCGGGTTAATAATGCAACGGTATAATAATATTCATTATAATCTACTCTAAAACAAAAACCAAAATCATATATTACAATTTTAGGCATATCAGTATTTAAATCTATAATTGACCAATTACCTTCATGTAAATCACCATGACTTATTCCATTTATGCAACTATTTTCCATAAATATAGATAATGTTGCTAAGATTTTACATTTTGTAATATTATTTACTTTTACATTATATAATTTTAATCCTGGAATATATTCCATTATAAATATATCTTTAAATTTACTTTTAATTTTTGGAATAATAATACAATCTATATCAGAATATAATTTAGAGAATAAATCACAATTATTAGCTTCTATTTCTAAATTTGTTTGATCTTTTAATGAATATACAAATTTATCTATATCAATAATCGGTAATATTAAACTTAAATTAATTAATTTTGTAATTAATTTATATATAATAAAAAAAACATATATTTGAAAAATAATATCAGGATGTGTTACTTTCATTGCAAATTTTTCATTATTTATTTTATCTTCAATTAAATAAACCTGACCGATCGATCCAGAACCAATTAAATCTATGATATTATAATCATCTAATAATTCAGAATTAAAATTTTTTTTATATATTTTTTGTGTATATTCTATACCATGTATATTACAATTTTCAAAAAAAATATTAAATTTTTTTGTAATTAATATATCTGGGTATATGATTTTTGTAATTGGTAATAACCATTGGATAAATTTAATACTAACAGGCCCAGTTGAATTAATATTTGTTATTAATTTATCAATCCATTCTTCATTATTCTTTATATCTATAGACCTATTATATATAGTAAATAAATTTATTAATAAACAAGAATAATTATATAGTATTTTACAATATCTTAACATTATTATTATTATTATTATCTTATATATATTTTTTTAAATAATTAAACTAAATTTATATGAGATTAATTATATGCGATTAATTATTTAAAAATATATATACAATATATTTATTATAATGGCTACAATTGATTCATTAATTAAAGATTTAACAATTTTTTATGTAAAAACAAATTATGAAAATTACCTAAAAGATAATAATTTATCATCAATTAATAATAACAAAATTGAAGAAGTGGTTAATTTAATATATAATAAAGATAAACAAGAACATTTAATTCAATTTATTATTAATTCTTTAAAAGAATTATTAAAAAATGAATCACCCACAGAAACTATTATTAGAAGTATGTTATTAAGTAATATGATTGATGAAGAATTATGTAAACAAAAATTAATTACAGAAATTAAAATTTATCAAAATAAAATAGATTAATAATTTATCTATGTTTATATTAAGTAATGAGTAATATTTCAAGAATTAATTTAAATATTAAGAAAGATAACAAAAGAACTTTAAAGAAAAGCAAAAACTCTATTAATTATAAAGAATTTTTAAAAAAACATAAAAAATCAAATAATAAATCTTTAAACTCAATGATTAATAAAAATATTAAATCAGATAATAAAGTTTATATTAAAAAAATTAAAAAATCATTGAATAAACCCCAAACAGTTAAAATTATTAATTCATTTCCAGAAATAAATATTAAACCTAAACCAGAACATGAACCAGAACATGAACCAGAATCTAAATCTGAATCTAAATCTGAACCTGAACCAGAACCTGAATCTAAACCTGAACCTGAACCTGAACCAGAACCAGAAGAAAATAATTTTAAAAAAGTGAAAATTATGGAAACAGTTGTTCAACCGGTATTTAAAATAAATAGAAAATCTAAAAAGAAAAAATCATCTAAAAAGAAAAAATCCAAAAAAGTATCATTTGAATTAAGGAAAAAGAAAAAAACATTAAGAAAAAAAGTGGATAAATTATCTAATGATGAAATGTTAGATGATTTAAATAAGAGAGGTGTTAAATTAAGTAGTAACTCAACAAAATTAATAAAAGATATATATATGTGTGTAATGGATGAAAATTTAAATATAAAAAAAGAATAAATTATTTCCAATATAATTCTTCATATTTACAATCAGTTAAATATTGTTTATAATCATCATCAATATGAATTTTTAAATTTTGATCTTTAATTAATGGAGACTTAGATGTCCATTTATCATCATTCAATAATAAATTTAAATATTTAATTCTACCAATTGCTCCTTTAAATTTCTTTGATAATTTACTTCGTTTACTTTTTACCTTCCATTCTGCTTGCATTGCTTCAACTTTATTTTTGAAACCATATATTATACATATAGGATACCAATCTTGACCCTTATGAGTATATTTAGCTCCACCAGATAGTTCGCGATTATGTTGAAGCCACCTTCTTAAAAAATTATTTGTCATACCAACATATGTCAAATTGTTTGATTTAATTATATAAACTAAATAATCATGTGAATATTTAGAAATATTTGTCATTTATTATTAATAAATTAATACATCTTTAAACTTTTGCCATTTTTTTACCAACTGTAAACCATAATACTATACTTATTACTAATCCAATTAATAAACCATTATTAAATCCGATTATTTTAAACTGATTGCCAATAACACCTGTTATACACATTAGTAAAGCATAAAAAAATATAATCATATATGATTTTGAAAATTTAGTTATTTGATCAAACATTTTATATTATATACAAATATATTATTAATAGTTTCTAAAAGCATAACATTCAGGACATAATAATTTTAAATTAGATGGGTCATTACTACCACCATATTGAAGTGGAACAGTATAGCTTAATTTATATTTATCAATATCTTCTAAAACGATATGATTTCTACAATTAGGACATCTTAAACTTTGTTTATCTGCTATTTTAAATTTAACATTAGCCGAACTTGTGCTATTAATATTATATTCTGGAACAATTGAATGTAATGGTTGTGTTTGAATATCTTTTATATTTTTAGCCATTTTATAAACAAATGGTTTTTGATAACTCATAAAATAAATAAATATAAAAAATAAAATACATCCACCACCAAAATACATTTTTGTTTTTTTATCAACTTGATAATTTTTATTATACATATATCCACCAATTAATACTATTATTAATAAAGTAATACCATTCATTATAATATATATATTATATTATTTATTGAAACATTTTCTACATACTGGAATATATTTATCTGTTGATCCTATATCTGTTTGATTTGTATCTGTTTGATTTGTATCTGTTTGATTTGTATCTGTTTGATTTGTATCATTTGTAATTTTTTTAGAAAATATACCAGGTGTTCCATCTTTACATGTAATACACATTGCTGTTAGTAAATTAATTTTATCTGCAAATGGATATAGACGGTGGATATCTCCAAAATTTGCCCTATTTGAATCACCATTTAATCCAACTACAATAACATGTTTGTTGTTTAAATCTGTGGCAGTGGTTACAAAATCATATAAATCTTCAAAAAATTGACCTTCATCTACAATAATATACTCACATTCTGTGTATTTTTCTGTTGGAATTTCATTTAATTTATTAACACAAATACAATCTAATTTATTATTATTATGGGAACATATCTTATTTGTATCATATCTTTCATCGAGTTTTGAATTAATTAGTAATACGTTTTTATCAATTACTGATAATCTATTAACTGATTTAATAATTTCAGATGTTTTTCCAGAGAACATACAACCAACAATTAGTTCAAGGCTCATTTTTAAAAATTTAATAGTTTAGATATTTATTTATTTACTATAAATAAAATCAAATTTTTTAAAAAATTGGATAACTTGCCATCATCGCAATGCCACATATCCCTCTGCTATCATTTATATTCATTTTTAATCTAATATATCCATTTTCTCCCCAATCTGTGCCCCATGAATTTTTAACTAACCAGTAACTAACATTATTTTCAATACCATAACCTATTAGTAATACACCATGATCTAATTGAAAACCACAATCAACATCATCATATATACCACTTTTATATAATTGAAATGATCTTTTATTTCCTTGTATTGCTACTGATACTGGATTTATGTTAACTGCTTTTTTTAATTTATTTTCATTATTAGATTCAATATCACTATAGTTTTTGATTTTAGCTACTTTATCACAAGTAGTATTAGAACAAATATTATTTTGTGCTACATATGGATATGTTAAATTAGAACATAGTGAATTTTCAATAATATAATTAAAACCATTATCCATTGAACCACCTTGACACCCATTATTACCATAAGAAGAAGAACAATCAACTAATTCTTGTTCAGATAAATTATATAATAATTTACTATGAATAGAAACAACTCCTTCAACGGCTTCAGCACTAGAAAATGCCCAACAAGATCCACATTGTAATTGATTTTTTACATTAGTAACAGCATTATGGTTCCTCCAATCTATAGATTTATTTATAATAATATCATCATTATTTTGTATATTATGTTTTGTTTTAGTATATATTATGTTATGGGTTGTTTTATTATTAAATTCATTTGGATAATATCTATCTATAAATTTATTATTTTCTAGTTTATAATTATTATTGTTATTATTATGATTTTCTATATAATTTAGATTATCTAATAGATTATCAGTTAGATTATCAGTTAGATTTAATGATTCTGAATAATAAATATCTGTTAAAAAAAGTGTAATATATGTGAACAATTTCATTATAATATAATAATATATTATATTTTAATTTTTTTTAATGCTGAAATAATATCTGGAAAACAATAATCAATATATTTTGGTTTATTATATTTATTCGCATCCGGGTGTATCCATACTGTAGTCCAACCAAAAAATTTAGCAGTTTGAAGATTACTTGGTAAATCATCGAAAAAGATTATATTATCATTTATATTATGTGTATGATATAATATATTCACCACTTCATTATATGATCTAGGATTAGGTTTATAGTTTTGAAGTGTATCTCTGGCAAAAATATCATTGAATTTATCTAATGACTTCATATTGGTTAATGAATTCACAGCATGATTATGAATACCATTTGTATATATGTATTTTTTACAATTTAAATTATCCAAATATATATTTAATTTAGTATGTTCATTTATATCACTATATTGGTTATATGTGTTACTCATTAATAATGTATCATCTAAATCAAATATCAATACGACCATGTTTATATAATTCCATAATATTTAAAATTTGATAATTTTAATATTTAAATATTAAAATAATATATTAAATATAAAATGTCTTCTTCAAAATCTCAAACTCAACAATCATCAATTGCGAATAAAACAATTGATGATAATATTGATTCAGTTATTAGTCGATTAACCGATAGAGTAGTAGATAAAGAAGATGATTTATTCAATAATTCATTTGATTCCGATTCCGATTTAAAATTGGAACCAGTTGATAGTGTAGATAATTATGAAATATTACTATCTGAACAAGAAAAAAGGTATGTAATCTTTCCTATTCAAAAAGATGATATTTGGAAAATGTATAAAAAAGCAATGGCTAATTTTTGGACACCAGAAGAATTGGATTTATCTAAGGATTTAGAAGATTTTTTACAATTAACAGATAATGAAAGATATTTTATTGAAAATGTTCTAGCTTTCTTTGCGGCTTCTGATGGTATTGTAAATGAAAATTTAGTGGAAAGATTTTGTAGTGAAGTTCAATTATTAGAAGCTAAATTCTTTTATGGTTTTCAAGTAGCAATAGAAAATATTCATTCTGAAACATATTCACTATTAATTGATACTTATATTAAAGATTTGGAAAAGAAAAGCAAATTACTTAATGCTATTGAAACAATTCCATCGGTTAAGAAAAAAGCTGATTGGGCATTAAAATGGATCGGTGATAAATCTTCTTTTGGTGAAAGGTGTATTGCTTTTGCGGCTGTTGAGGGAATATTCTTTTCTGGTTCATTTTGTTCAATTTACTGGTTAAAGAAGCGTGGATTAATGCCAGGATTATGTCATAGTAATGAATTAATCAGTAGAGATGAAGGAATGCATACAGAATTTGCTGTTCTTATGTATAGTCATTTAGAAAATAAACCTACTAAAGAAAGAATTTTAGAAATCATTATGGAAGCAGTTGTAATTGAAAAAGAATTTATTACTGAATCGCTATCTTGTGAGTTAATAGGAATGAATTCTAAATTAATGAGTGAGTATATTGAATATGTTGCTGATCGGTTATTAATGATGTTATCAATTGAGCCAATTTATAAAACAGTAAATCCATTTGATTGGATGGAATTAATATCTGTACAAGGTAAAACTAATTTCTTTGAAAAAAGAGTTGGAGATTATTCAAATGTTTCTAATCCAGAGATGGATAGTAATCATACTTTTGCTCTGGACGATGATTTTTAAAATATTATTCATATTTATCTATTTTTTTTCTTACTCTGACTAGCTAATCTATCAATATTTGTTTTTGATTTTGTTGTAACTCTAGATGTATTTTCTTTCATTTTAATTTCATATTGATCTTTATCTTCATTAAAAGATAAAATATTAATTTTTTCAATATTTTGTTCTATAATATTATAATTAATATCTGCTTGCTTATTTAATAAATTATTACTAAGTGATTTATATAATAATTTACTTAATTGTGATTTTTTTTTTTCAGATAATTCATTATCTATGCTAAATTGTGAAATATATTTTCCAATTAATTTATGTTTAATACTTTTATCTAATTTTGACCAAGGTTGATTTTGTAAATTATTTCGTTCTTCATCAACAAAATTCATCATTAATTGCATTCTATCTGATAATTTATATGTTGATTTTTTTTCTGGTTCTATATCATTTGATTTACCACTTAATATTTTTTTTAAATCTGTGACACCTTCATCATCATTATTTTTTTCAAGTGAACTATTCATTGATTCTTATATATATATATATATATGGATAACTCCTTAAATATAATATATTTACCCTTTAAATATTATATTTGTAATATTATATATATATAATATGGAAACTATTAAAGGGATAAATTATGTTAGACCACCAACATTGGATTTTGAAAAAATTAAAGAAACATCAGAATATACAGAATATAAAATCAAAACTAAACATTTATCAAGAGATATAGATCACACAGAATCTAATTTTATTAATAATTTGGATTCATTTATTTATTGTAATACAACGATTGATATTAAAGTTCCTAAAAAAAAATTTATGTTCAAAAAAGGAAAACCTAGATTTGCATATGCTTTTGGTATGTTTCCTAATCCAAAAACAGGTAAAGCAAGTTATTTAGATGGATGTATATTAGGAGCTCTCGGTTTAAAAAGACAAAAAACTATGGCAAAAGTCATTTGTTTTGTAACACCAGATATAAGCAATGATGATATTAGTAAATTATCAATTGTGTTTGATGAAGTAAAAGTTGTTCCATATATTTCACCATATAAATTAAACGATATAGCAGATAAAGGTAGAATTAAAATGGATAAAGGAATATTTAAAAATTGTCCAAATTATGATAAAAGTCATCCATATTCGCATGTATTTTTTAAACTTCATGTATTTAATCCGGATTTATTTCCATATGATAAAGTTTGTTTTGTTGATTCTGATTTAGTTCCATTAAATTATTATGATTCATTATTCACATTAAATACCCCTGCTGGGTGGGTAGAATATAGAAAGAAAGAACCATATTTAGAAGCATTTAATTGGGATAGATGTGATTTTTTAACACACGGCGAACCAATACCTAAATTTATTACTGATATTGATAAAAAATCAGGTGCCGATGTTAATGCTGGTTTATTTGTAATTAAACCAGATAAAACACAATATAAACAAATGATAAAAGAATTAACATCACCTATTTCAACATGGATGGGTAAAGATAAACTTCATAAAGGTTTTTGGTCATTTGATTTTGATTCAACAACTGGTTCTAAATTTGTTAAAGATTCATATTGTTATCCTGAACAAAACTATTTAACTAAAAGATATTCAGGTAAATGGAATTATATTGAGTTTGCATTTCAGAGTTGGGGTTTAGATCCTTGTAATTCATTTGGTATTCATATGGCTGCTTTTAATCCTAAACCATGGTTTAAACAACCAGCGAAAGGTTTATTAGTTGCCGATAAAAAATCTCAACCATATATTATAGAAGGTGAAAATATAGATAAAGATCGTTTAGTTATCGCCGAAGCTATTAGACAACACGATACAAAAAATTTTGAAAATATTTCTTATTGTTATGAAATATTTAATGATATAATTATATGGGGGTTAGTAAATTATCCCGAATTACATAAATTTTTTATGGATGATTGTAAAATATATGGCAAAAAAATATCTTTTGATACAGATTCATTTGAACGATTGACTGAAAAATATGAATATTTAACATTCAAAGAAATTGATATTGATTCTAAAATTTACAAAAATAGATTAAGTTTATCTCAGCAATATATTACTAAATTAATTCAAGATTATAATAATACTGTAAATGATATTAGAGATAATTATTTATCAATTTGTAAAGCTAAATTAAAAAATAAATATGGTGATTTTGAACATGATTTTAAAATAATTGATTATCCCGATTATAAAACAGATAAACTATATGATAATTTAATTGAAAATAATAAAAAAACTAAAACTAAAAAAGGTGGTATGTCTCTTGGTTTAATTGGACTTGGTGTTGGTGTTATATCATTAGGTGTAGGATTAGGAGTTGGATACAAATATTATAATAAATCACCAGATTCGGGATTATTTGATACAATTAAAAAAGAGAATGAAGAAGAAATTAAAGACACCTTACCAAATAGGCGCGCACAGGAATACATTGATGCTCAAACAGATGCAGATGAATTAAAAGCTGAATATTATAATGAAAAAAAAATTAAAAAACAGTCTAAACATTTAAAGGAGGAGGAGGCCGACGGTAATTTGTTTTCATCGATTCAAGCATACTCGGGGGGTAAGAAAACTTTAAAAAAGAAAAATTTAAAAAAGAAAACTTTAAAAAAGAAAACTTTAAAAAAGAAAACTTTAAAAAAGAAAACTTTAAAAAAGAAAACTTTAAAAAAGAAAACTTTAAAAAAGAAAACTTTAAAAAAAGAAGTAGAATTTTATTATGTATTTATGGAAGGTTGTCCAAGTTGTACTAATTTTGAAGATAGTGGTGCGTGGACACAAATTAAAAAAGAAATAAATAATGTAGATTTTAAAGAAGTAAATGGTCCTCAGAATCCAGAGTTTTTAGAAGAAAATAATATTGATAGATTTCCATCATTTATGGTTAAAAAAAAAGAAGAATCTTATCCTTATAATGATATGGATAGATCTCCTGAAAAATTAACTGAATTTGTTAATAGATATAATTAGATAATAATTAATATAATATATATATTAATATGAGTAATAAATATACTGTTTTTATTATATGTAAAAATGAAGAAGTATTTAATGAAAAATGTATAATGTTAAAACCATTTATGAAAAAGATATGTAATATTGTTTGGATTCCGGCTATTTTTTTAAAATCAACCGCTTGTAATAAAAAATTAACAAAAAAATTAAATACAAGATATAATACAAGCAAAAAAAGTATTTTATATAAACTTGGATGTATATCTGCTCACAGAAATGCTTTATTAGGTATAATAAATAATCAATCAACTAATAATTTAATATTAGAAGAAGATGCTGTTATTCAAAAAAATTTACCTAAACCACCACCAAGTTCTTGTTATGTTGGTGGTTGGATTGTTCCTCCTTTAATATCTAATGCAGGAAAAGTCAAAGTAAGTATTCCTAATATAAAAAAAAATGCTTTAAACAATATAGATTATGATAAGTTTATGATTTTGACAACACATTCGTTATTTATTAAAACTGTTACCGAAGCTAAAGAAATATTATATGATACAATTGATAAAGAAAGTATAAAAAATTATGATATATATTTAGCAAATAATAAAATATTAGATACATTTTACTATCCACCTATGTTTGTTCAAGGTAAACATGTTTCAGAAATAGATGGTAAAGTAAATAAGAATGATTCAAATACTACTAATTATGGATTATAAATTTTTTTAAAAAATATATGCTTATATTATAAAATGCCCATAAATTGTTGTAATAATCAAAATAAATGTATAATTAAAATTTTTGGTGAATACAAAAAATTTTTAATGATATTATTAAATAAATTATTTCCAAGTAATTGTATTTGTGTTA
>Ga0233414_10000870_pt1 | contig 12005 bp, 6 predicted proteins | sample Na_anoxic_10_MG_FD_189020 | JGI IMG/M metagenome (GOLD analysis project Ga0233414, IMG submission 189020) | Seawater microbial communities from Saanich Inlet, British Columbia, Canada - Na_anoxic_10_MG | ecosystem: Environmental > Aquatic > Marine > Inlet | place: Canada: British Columbia...
CGTTGATACAGAATGTTCCCTTGTAACCAATCATAATTTGCTTAACGTAGGGGTGGTCCTTAAACCATGCCTCTAACTTTTCTAATTCTCCTTTTTTTGTACCTTTTTTCTTGTAATTTGCCATTTTTATAATTTTGGTTGGTTAATTAATATGCCGAAACATTAAGTTGTGGTAATTGGTAATTCTTGGTTCGAATCCAAGTTTGGACACACTTATCTTCTGGTATTATAATAAACTTTCTTTTATTTTTTGTGCCGATAACAATACTTTAATAACCCCCGTTTTGCCTAATTTTTGATGTATGTCAGATATATCATACCCTTTAGGTATTTTAATTAACATAACTCTACCATGTAATTTGGTGGAGTTTAATTTTTTATATAATTTTAAGGAATCGTAATAGGCATCAGAATCTAAAAGAATAATAATTTTAGATTCTGTTTTTTTAACTATTTTCCTGAATAAATCATCACTAATAACTTTACCCAACATAGGGATACTATTAGGGACAACAATATGATCAAAAACACCTTCTACTAAATAAATGTTTGAATCCCAATTTATTTTACCTTCATTAAAAATTATTTCACATTTAGGGACATCAGGGTTTTTGTATTTCAACTTCTCATATTTAGAATAACTTCTTCCAATAAAATAATTTATGTGATCATGAATATCATAAGATGGAAAAATTATTCTCCCGGAATATTCTCCAGAACTACAATAACCTATATTATATTTTTTTATTGTTTCTAAGTTAATTTTTCTTTTTTTAAGATATTCCATTGATAATTTATAATCCTTACCATACCCTTCTTCAGATAAAGAGATATAACCTTTAGGTAAACCAGTTATCACTATTTTTTTATCTGTTTCTTTATTTTTATATACAATATCAGGTGTTATTAATCTATATTGTTTTAAATCACTTTTTGTTCCATATTTTTTAATTAACTTATAGAGTGTACCATGTGTATTATGGGTTTCAGAACAGGCCCAACATTTATATATATTATGTTCATAATTAACCTCTAAATTACCCTTACCATCACCACTACTCAAAGACTTTATATCGTATGAACATACAGGACAATCAAAAGAAATTTGACATTTACCTTTATAATGTTTTTTAGGTTCACCTAAGACACCTTCGATTATTTCTACAACTAATTCAGACATAAGATAATATTAAATAATAAATTACTATAAAACAAAAAAAATATCACATAGTGTGATATTTAATTTTAAATTTTTATCTTTCTTTGGTCATATATAATATCCACACCATTAAACTGATGTAAAATAACTAATATATTACCATTTTTTTTGTTTATAGTAATTTCATCTCCCTCATCAGTTACACCATATAAGTAATCACCTTCTAATTTTTTATCTACTAATATTATATTATACCTATATGGTTCTTTTTCATAAAAACTATGAACTTCTATTTTAAATAGACTTTGAAATGTTTTTTTATCTTTATAATGTAAAATTATTTTATTCTTTACATATACCTTTAAAGTTTTTTTACTATCTTTTGTGGTAAAATAATTAGAATCCCAGGATACATTTTCTTGACTAAAAACATTAAAACTTAAAAGAATTAAAAATAAACTAATAAAATTTTTCATGACATTTAATTTTTATATTAATAAATAATTTTGTAAGAATACAAATATATAATTTTTATTTTTATAAAAAAATTAAATAACACTTTTTTTTCTATACCCACTTATTTTCTTTTCTTAATTGCCCTAAAACACAAGTATAGGCATCACTCATGTCATAATTTTCTTTAGTAAGTTTTTGATGTTTATTATATAACCAAACAATTTGTGGTTCTCTTTCGTTAACCTTTGTCCAGATAACATTTTTTTTATCCACATCAAAAGGATGACCACCAAATAAAACAGGGTTTTTCTTTAATATTTCTTTTTCACTATAAGGAATACCTTTTTTATTAATTTTTCTAATACCCATCAATTCAGGGAACCCAAATTTTCTTGCATCATATGATGATATAAACTCAGGGACAATATTTAACACATCATAAATTGACTTACATATTAAACCATTAAATCTTAATAATGTCGCAACTGTATTAACATTATTAGACCTAAGTAATGGTTCTTCAATAATAACTCTACTTATATCAATATCACTATATTTCTCTAAAAATTCGTATTGAAAAATATCAGATTTCTTTATAAGTAATTCAATTTGATTTTCAGGCATTGGTTTAACCTTAGGTGTGATATGTGTTAATAATTGTAATTTACCACTTTCCCCATTATCCTCAAAAATTGAAATACCAATAGTTTTGGTTGATACATCTAACCCTAAAATTCTACTCATAAAAAACTTTTTAAAACAAAATTATATAATGATTTGTACATCAAAAACAACAAAATCATTTTTCTTTTTAACAATATGGCGATCTGTTTTGCCTATTGCCAATATATTACCACTCACATCTGTTATTGCAACCTCACTAATCCTTATATCATCATTAACTGATAATGTTTCATTTTGTGAATTATAAAACTCACCTCTAGGTGCAATACATACAATATTTTGTACTAAATCTTTCTGTATACTATCTAATATTGTATTATATGTATTTGCGGTATAATAGTAAAGACCTAAACTATTATTTGTTGTAAATGTATCTGTATCACCACTAAAATTAGTTGCAATATTATCAACAATAGTTTGATCTGTAATCGCAAAAATACCTTTATCTAAATAAAATAACCCCACAATTTTATCTGCATTAATACTTGTTGATGTAACTGTTTGAACATTTATTAGTTCTTTACCATTTAAACTAAATGGTTTGAATGTATCATATCCAGTTGCCCAACTTTTTGAAGAATCATTATTTGGTTTTTGTGATGAATCTGAAACTAAATAAGAAACATTTATTTTCCTACCAAATAATGTTTGCGAATAACTACTTTCATCAATATATTGACTATCTAAAGTTGTTTTAGGGATAGTTGTTTTAGGGAATGTACTATATATATCATATGTTGTTATACCAGTAGGTGTCCCCCCAGTTGTAAAACCACTATAAACTGGTAAAGATATTTTAATACTTTTACCATCAATTAATTCACCATAATCACTATTGTCAATAACACCCATTAAGACTTTAGAAACACCCAACCCACTAAAAGGTGTGTCTCCCCAACCACCATTTTGTGATGTTGTACCAGTAAATAAATTAACACTTTCACTTTTAATAGGTAAACTCAAACTTTTAAAATAATTAGTGTCACTATCACTACTATTAGTTTTTATTAATTCTACATATGTTAAATTCGTTCCACTTACAGTAGTTTCACCTATATCACTAATAGACATACTTATTTTAGTTGAATTAGGTTCAACCAGTTTCTTAGTTGTTGGTGCAACAGTAACGAATAATTTACTACCAATACTAACATTATTAGATATGTTGTCATTCGTATTACTACCACTACCTAAATCACCACTATTAGTAGGTATTTTACCTGTAGGTAATTTTTCACTTGTATTATAATTAGAATCTGAATCGCCTAATATAAAATGTGAAAAAATATTATTAGTATTTGTTAATAATTTTTCCCTTCCTAGATTTGTTAACCTAGCCCTTATTGTAATTGTTGTCGCACTATCTATAAATCCCATTTTTTTTTATTAAAAGTCTATTGTTAATTCAATTGATGCAGTTGTAGAATCTGCCAACCTAATAGGTCTTGATAATTTTCCGATAAGAACTAAATTTTGATTCCCATCTAATATACCTATTTCACTTACATATCTATCTTCACCAATAGTAAATGTTGAATTACTACTAGAGGCGATTGTTGATCCATCAACTGTTATGTTAAATAAAGATTTATATATGGTAGCACCAATATGTGTCCTTAAATTACCATAAAATAATCTTTCATCACCAAATGTCATTTTACCATAGTATTCTGCATTTGACATATCTAATTCAATACCTAAATTAAATATTGTACCACCAGTATATAGATTACCTGTTAGAATAAACCCAGTAGTATTTGGATTTTGATTTTCTAAAAGTTTAGGGTTTATAGTTTCACCACTTACACCTGTAATATTTGTAGATGTGAAATCAATAACTTTCCAATTTGATGGGTTAGGTCTTGATTCTGTATTTTTATTAACTACTTGTGCTAACACTTTAAATGTATCGGCAAAATACCCAAAACCATCATATTCAGATAATTCTCTTTTCCTCATATATGGTAATTCATCTACATTACTTAATCTAAATTGTACATCCTTATCAGAACTTGTATTATTTTCAATAACAGTATATCTCTGACAAGGTAAAATTGGTGTAGTTACTGTTGTTGTACCAGTAGTACCTGTACCAACATTCTCTAACCAATATGTCATAAATAAGGTTTCACCTGCTTTTACAACACCACTACAGTTACCATTTACTGAAGAAATTAATTCTGCCGATAAATCAGGTAAAGTATAATTTCTATTTGATTTATAGGACATCGCAGTAAGTAATTCTTCATTATCAATAACAACAATTTTTAATTGTGGGAATACTTTTCCAACAACTAATGGTAATGTTGGTGTGACAGACATACCACTAAATTCTATTAAATCATAATATTCTATATCATTATTTGTAGATATAGTTTTTTTAATAGTATCAGAAACAAACCTCATACCTAATGTAGTACCACTTGCAGTACCCACATCATTTCTTCTATGCCACATTATAGGTATATCTAAATTCAACAATTTATTAGTATCTTCATCAATATAAAATTGTTCACCATAAAAATTAGAGATACAACTGTTACTATAATGTAAGACACAAATACCCTTTTGAAAAGTATCTATATAACTTTTAGGTTGTAATCTAGTGTCAGTAGTGACAACTGGTACTTGGTTATACCCTAAATATTGTTTAGAACCTACAAATTGTTCAGAACCAAATAGATTATGTTCATGATAATTTACTGGTGAGTCTTTAAATAACCCAGCCATGTTTTCTGTCCATACGTTATTCATATTCCAAACAGGGATATTTTCAACGCAAATATCACAACTACTTTCAAAAGATAATGTTCCAGTATTCCAATATTCAGTTAACGAATTAGTACCATAATAATTATCAGATGGGTTATCCCCTCCAGGTATTGTATAGTATGTTATAATAGTTCCTGAATATGCACTTAATGTAGGTAATGCCCTATCAACGTGTATAGTGTTACCACTTATTGAGGTAATATTATATGTAGTATTAATTGTAGATGCAGTCATTGTGTCGCCAGTAACATTACCTAATGTTGGGTTACTTAATTTAAATATAATATAATCATTAACACTTGTTGCAGTTAATGGTGTATCTAATAATAATACACCTTTTGTATATGTACTTACATCAATTGTACCATCAAATTTACTTAAATTAACAGTACCACTTTCTTTAATAAAAGTAGTAGATGTTTGTGCAATTAAACCACTATCTACTGTAGACCCAGAGAAAAACCCTCTATCATCTGCTTGATTTGTAACTAAACCTTTAATAAGTTGTATATTACTTTGTTGGTTTAATGGAAATATAAATTGATTACTTTGATTTAATAAAAATGAAGAAAAGAAAGGGTTGTCATCTTTAGGTCTTAAAACTTTTGAAAAAATATTTTTAATAATATTCCCATCTGCTTCAGGAAAATAAAATTCACCAGTTGATGCACCTATACTTGGTACAAATTCTTTCCACCCTTTTACATAGTTATAATCAACTTCTGAATCACCAATTATAAAACTATTAAATGTAAGTTGTCCTTTCGCTAATTGTTCCCTACCAATATCAGTTAATTTAACTCTTACTAATGTTGTATTTTGTTTATTTATATAACTCATTACTATTTTCCATTTTATTATAAATATATCATTTCTTATTATTAATATGCATTACCACTATTTGATGTTATTTCTATTTCATTTATATCACTATAATTAACACTATATATTGTTTCGCCACTTATAGGGTGATAAAATTTTTCATTTTTAACCCTATAAACAAATTTATCACCGGCAGTGGCATTTGTCAATGTTACCACCTTATTATATGTTTTTTGATTTACAATATAACTTGTAACACCAGAATATAAAATGGTATTAAATTCTTTATCAGTTATATCGGAAAATTCTACAGTAAAAATACCATCATTACTTAAAGGTGAATTATTAATGTTCCAAGTAATATTAGGACTATTTGTCAATATTTCCCCATTTACAGGTGATGAAGGTGTATAAAAACATTCTATAATATCAGTAATTTTTAAATTTTCTTCTAAAATAATTCTTCTACCATTTGAAGAGGATTTATAATATTCAATGTTTTTGGCTAAAACTGAACCATTTATTGAAATTACAATATCATTAACTGGTTTACTAATTAAATAAAACTCATATTTATTTTCTGTTGTATTATAAAATACTCTTTCATTTTCTGTTTGTGTATTAGTTGCCCCACTAGTTATCACATCACTAATTGTGTATATATCACCAATTAAATCATTAACAGAACCATTAGATACATAGGCATAAGTTAGTATTTGACCACCTAATGGTTCAAACAACAACTTAATTTTTCTATTCCCAGTGGTGATCGCACTATATTCAATGTTTTTCGCCAAAACTGACCCGTTAAAACTAACTATTGGTTCTGATAAATCACTAACTAAATATTCTGTTTTACCTGATTCAGTTATAACTGTTTTTACAGTTAAATTATTAATCCCTCCAGGTGTTGGTGCAATATTATTACTAAATAATGGTTTTTCAGATTCAAATAAACTAATAAAATACCAATCAGTTTCTGGTACATATAACCCATATAATTCACCTCTTTTATAACTATTTAAACTACTTCTTCTAATTTTTTGTTGTTTCGATATTAACGTATTAATATTGTATTCCCAATAAGATTTTATTAAAAATTCACCTTCACCAATAGTACTTGTAGAAATAACAACTGTATTACCACTATTACCACTTAAATTCTCATATGGTATTGATATTGTTTGTAAAGAATTTTTGGTGAATATTTTATTTGTATTATCATAACTATATATTTCACCATAATAAGATAAATTTTTAGGTGTAATAACATCATTAACATTATTAACCAAAAATTCAAATAAGTATTCTGACCTTGACCTTGGTATTATATATACACTTCTATCACAAGAAAAAGATTTATTTGTTACAACGTTAGGTAACCCCCAATAAGAAGATGTACCCGTTATCGCAGAAGTTGTTAAATTAAACCCATTACTTTCGAAATTACATTGTACACCTAAACCATTAGGTCTATGTATTATATGTAAGTTACTATTATTATAATCCGCAACATATATTCTTTCATCTGGACCCATTTGTAAGGCACCTAAACTAGATCCTGGGACATCTCCCACTTCTATAACATTATTAAGTATATCAGTAGTTGCAGTATAAGAAAGGTCAAATTGGTAAATTTTTTCTCCTGCCCCTTCTGAAACATAAAATTTTGATGAATCTGATGAAAATTCTAACCCATATGGTCCTATATCAAAAGTCATCCCAGTTATTGTCATAAAATTACTTATAGTCCCACCTGATGGTTCGAAATCATAAATATCAATAATATCTTGATCATATAATAGAGTAATTAATTTTTTACCATTAGGTGATGTTTTCATATAACCCCTAGAAGTACTATGTATTGTACCAATACTTGTAGTCACAGGGGAACTAATACCACTAGAAGATACTCTATAACTATAAAAAGTTGTATCTCCACTTGTATGTGTAATAACCCAATAACCACTATCACTATGATTACAGGCAGTTACTTTTTCAGTTATGGGTGAATTAATTAATTTAATATTTTTAGTTTCTACTTCCCCATTACCACTTTGTAAGTCCATATTAACTATAGAATACTCAAACCCATTAGGGTTGCCCTCAAAATCCGTTGTGAAAATATAATATTTATTACTATTAGGTTTGGGTACTATAATACATGATTGTGTGGAAGTACCTGAACTTGATAACCCAGTACCATTACTCATTATTGTATTACCACTTGTATAAACAACTTCACCATTAGTATAAAATAATAATCCCCCATCTTGATTAGAAATAGAAGAAACCCCTTCTTGTGATATAACTGCCCCACTTAAAGATACTGGTGTGCCACCAGATTGTATAGGATTAAAAGAAATTCCTCCATTTTCACCAAAAAACCAATTATAATTTAACCTATCGTATGTTTCTCCCGTATATGTCACTGGACCACATAAGGTATCTGCCGTTGTCGCAGGTATTTTCCTAACACCTCTTATTGTAATTTGTGGGAAATCAAAACTATCAAAATCTGAACGTTCAATATGTGAATATAACTCACTATTACTTATTGGTTCCCACCCATAATTTTTACTTTCGTTTCTACTTGACAATAATTGGTATTTCTTTCCACCATCAATATACCTAATTTCATTATTTGAATTTATTTTAACATCTAATATAGGATCACTACTATTTCCAGAAAAATAAAGAGGTATAGTTTTTTCTGTCAATCTATTTATAAAAATACTATTCCCAAATTTTTCTGGTTTAGAAAGGATAAATATGGTTTGTATTTTTGATAAATCTGTTGGTAAAAATAATGCCCTATCTGTTTCTAAAAATGAAGATGTTGATGAAGATTGATAACTCATATTTGTTAATACATTAACATTTATAGGTGTTTCAATTTCACTTATTATAATTCCTCCAACGGATACCGGGTTTGTTATTTTACCTCTTATACTTGCCATTAATTATATTTTATTATAAATATCATCAAGGATTATGAATTAATTCTTTATTATAAAAAGGTCCACCAATTTCCCAATCAGGGTCCCCTAATATTGTAATATTACCTTCATACTCATTAGTATCATATATTTGTGTAATAAATACTGTATTATAATTACTAATTAGTTTATTTGATTTTTTGATACATTTATTATATTTATCCTTTATTGCCGCAATAAAATCTCTTTGTGTTTCATATTCAATTGTATTTGGTGTGAAATTATTTAAATTTTCTTGTGCCATTAACAAAGTTTCTGATAAACCACTACAACTCATAAAATTATTTGTATAATTTTCTTGTTGTGACGATATTGTAACTTCCAATTCTTCTTTTTGATTATTTAAATCAATTATAGTATTATCTAAACTTAAAGTTGATGATAATAATAACTCTTTTTGTAAGTTTAAATTAAAAATTATAGTACTATTATCTACATCTAAATCTTGTAAATTTAATGAACAAATTCTTGTTTCAATATCTGTAAGTTGATTAAGGATAATATCCTTTTGTATTGTAGTTGTCCTTATTTGATTATTTATTTTTTTAATTTTTTTATCTGTAACATATATTGGTTTTTGTTCAACTACTGAATATATTGTTTCTGATGCAATATTAAAATTTGTTTGGGCACTTAATGGTGCATCAACATCTACATCAATATAATTCATATTATATTTTTTGTATTTAAATTTATTTTGGTCAAATATCGTATTCCTATATATTTTACCTGAATTATCACAACCTTCCCAAATAGTGGTTGATGGTACAACTTCTTCTATTAAATCTAACCAATAATCACCAATCTTATCCATAAATTCAAACATATTATTATATGTAAATCTACCGGTAAGGTCTTTACCACAATTACTTGCAGTTAAATATAGTTGATAAAATAATCTTAATAATGGATAATCACTTATAGTTTGTCTACTCTTAACATCTATAAGGTTACTTAAGACTACCATATCAAAAACTTCTTTAATGTTAATAGAAGATGGTTGTATATCTAAATAATCTAAAGGTTTAACACATATTGTTTGTGTTACACCTGAACAATCAGTATCAGTACCACAATATTCACAATCATTGTTACTAATACTATCACCTATCTCTAACCAGGTACACGCACTTAAAGTACTATTCCACCCATAATTTTTACCTAAACCTAAACCATCCACACCTTCTCCATTGATTACATCATTTAATGATTTACAACATTCTTCAGTTATGGTTTGATTAAATGTTTGTGCAGTAACACCACTTATAACCTCTTCTAATACCCCACCACTATATATTGATGTACCACTATATAAATAAGTCTCATAAAAACCTATAGTACCACCACTTTCTTCTACAATTAACCCAAATAAACTATCCAATTCTTTATTATTGTTAATAACTAATATGTCACCACCACAGTTACTTTTTTGTGTAGTAAAATTAGATAAAGACCCTCCTTTTTCTAATAAATCATAATAATTTGCATTTAAAGATTCATTATAATCACTTGTTAAAGTATAGTATCCGTTTTTAAGTTCAATTACTTGAGATTTTAATATATCAGTATATGTATCACAACTAAATGTTAAACCAGTAGTAGAAACAATATTAAGATCTAATACATAACTATCTGTTGTTGTTCCCGTATAGAATACATCACCACTATAACTAATAGTGCAACCAGTTTCTATAGGACAATTATCACAATCTATTTGTTTCCAAAAATCAAACACATCACACTCTATTGCCTTTGCCGGATCAATACTAAATGATGTATTTTTTACATTCATTATTAAATCAGAATGATAAACATCATAATTAGTGTATCTATACTCTAAATTTGTCCATAATCTTTCTTGTGGTGTTTGGAGTTTTACTACTGAATAATTTGTTGTAGACCCAGTATTACATTCACCATCAGGATATATAGTTTTTGTTAATAACCCACCATTTGTATAAACCCAAGATTTTTTATTATCTTTTACACAACTTAATTGTGGTATTAAACAATCATTTAATGTGATTTGAGTCTCAATGTTACAATCGGAAACATTAACAAGAATATTGTCAACTAATAAACAAACAGAACATTCATAATTGTCAACTTCTATTGAAAAGAAAAATTCTTTATTAGGGTATAATTTCCTTAAATCATCACATACACATTCAGGGATAGTAAAATTAAAGGTTTTCCAATTAGGTTCAAATATATCAGAATTATAAGTTATATTATTTTCTGATAATTGTGAAAAGATCGCATCTTCTACTAAGGCAATTTGTTGTTCATTTCCCTCTAATAAGACACCCGTATAACCACTGGTGGGGTCCCATTCCCATATTGGATTAATTGATTCAGTATAAGGTAAATAAGTTAATGATGTATCAATATTATTTTGTATTTCAATATCATTATTATCTACAAATATTTTGAAATTAATCTTTAAATCGTCAATAAAATTTAAATATTTTTTATCATTATCTTCTTCATATGTTACAAAATTATTATATAATACATTATTAAACCAATCATCATAACAAGTTCTTGTATGTTGTTCAATTTCAACAATTTTACTTTCTACATTATTTAAACTATTTTGGAAAAATAATATCAATGCATTATCGCAACAAATTTTAGGATCGGGTCCAGGTATATTAGTTCCTGGGTCTGGGTTCGGTATATCAGTCCCTGGAGTTTGTGTGGGACCATCTGATTCAACCTCTTCAGTTTCTGTACCGATACCAACACCACCTGTACCAACACCTCCACCACCACTAGTATCATCGGGTATTAAGTTACCAACACAACAACCTTTATTATAAAGTCCACCACTACCTAATATCCAACAACATTCATTAAACCAACTAGAACACATAATATCCGCAGGTTGGGATACTATATTAAACTTATTACCAGTATTGGAGTCAGTAAATACCCCTGTTAAGGTACATCCTACTGTTAATCTATCAGGTGGAGTTGGTGGTATGGTGTTACCACCAGTATTAAGTAATGAGTTAAATATCTCATCTTGTTCTAATGTTTTCTTAACAATTTCACTTTGTTTTTTTACGTTAGAATTATATATACTTTGTGTCTCGTCTTGTTTAAGTTTT
>Ga0233414_10000871_pt1 | contig 12002 bp, 9 predicted proteins | sample Na_anoxic_10_MG_FD_189020 | JGI IMG/M metagenome (GOLD analysis project Ga0233414, IMG submission 189020) | Seawater microbial communities from Saanich Inlet, British Columbia, Canada - Na_anoxic_10_MG | ecosystem: Environmental > Aquatic > Marine > Inlet | place: Canada: British Columbia...
AGTCGCATTTCACAGGGCCATAGAGATGATTTCTATGAGTTAATGGATCAGCGTTTTTTAGGCACTGAGGAATTCGTCGATGCTATCCATCGAGATTTAAACGAGAGACATTCTTTTGTTTATGATATTTCTATTAGGGAAATTGTCTCAGGGATGGATTTGGTTTTTAAGATATCGAAGGATTTATTATACAGCAACACGCGTAATCGTCGAGGGGCATTCGGGAGGGCGGTCGTTGGATATTTAGCAAAGGAATTAGCCAACCATCCTTTCAAAGATACTGCAGCGCACTTCAAGCGGGATCCTGTAGTCATAAGCAAGGGGATAAAGTGCCTGGAGAAGAGGATTGGTGAGGATGAGACAATTATTACAGCGATAAATATGCTACGGGAATCCCTTACCAAAAATAGGAAAAAATATTCATTTAGTTAAGCCCATTTACATTTACATTTACATTTACTTTACATTTACACACACCCGCTGAGCAATATTCTCATGATCGATGACAATGGCCTATTAGTTGTTTTGTAGTGCAGGTGGAACTATTATGTGAAGCTCAACATAAATAGTGGGTAGTCATCAGAAAATAGGCGGCAACCCTCATGTTAAACATCTCAGCCGTATCTTTGAGAAGATCTATAAAGCTATAATAGTCCTCTCTGGCAGGAAATGCTTCCTGCCCCAGTCTTGCACACGGCCCATAACATGATATCATGCATCAGGGCACTCTATCCTAAGTGGTCTGGACATGGTTTGATATTCTGATATATCAAAATAGATAAGATCAAGAGAAGATTTGACCCTTTTACTATCATAGATTCACTATATTTTTTCTATTTAGCCTTGCTGACCAAGCAGACTTACCGACATCGTTAGTGGGGGTATGGAAAATGACATGCCACAAGATGGGTGGAATCATCCCCCCGTTGGACCAGTGGAGGTTTTTCGAGGTTGCAGTGTTCTCTGACCTCACAGCACCGAGGCGCGAAGGGACAGCCCGGCGGCAGGTCGATGGGTGTCGGCGGATCACCCTCCAACAGAATTCTTGTGTGGGCTATATCCGGATCGATGGATGGCATCGAGGACAACAAAACCCGGGTATAGGGATGCTGGGGTTTGCGGAAAACATCATTAGTCAATCCCGTTTCAACCAGGTGTCCCAGGTACATCACACCGATACGGTTGCTCATGTAACGCACCACCACCAAATTATGGGAAATAAACAGGTAGGTCAGGTTAAACTCGCTCTGGAGTTCCTTAAGCAGATTCAGAATCTGGGCTTGAACCGAAACGTCCAGCGCCGAGGTGGGTTCGTCGAGGATTAGCACCTCCGGATGCAGAACCAGGGCCCGTGCTAATGAGATGCGTTGGCGCTGTCCGCCCGAAAACTCGTGGGCATAGCGGTACATATGTCCGATGCTTAAGCCGAGGCGTTCCAGCATTGCCAGTACCCGCTCATCGATCTCATACCCCTTCGCCAGACCTTGAAATTTCATGCCCTCGCCCACCAGATCGCGTACCGTTTTTCGCGGGTGCAGAGAGGAGTAAGGATCCTGAAAAATGAGCTGAATGTGCCGCGCCCGCTCATAGGCTTCCCGTCCGGACAGTCCAACAATATTCAGGCCATTAAAACAGACTTCGCCCGAAGTAATCGGTGCAAGCCCCACCACGGCTCGCCCCAGAGTCGTCTTGCCACAACCGGATTCCCCCACTAACCCGAAAATATCTCCGGCGTCGAGCGCAATACTCAACCCGTTTACGGCTTTGACCGTCGCATCATTTGTCCGAAGCAACCCTTCACGAATGGTAAAATGCACATGAAGGTTCTTTATATCCAAAAGCGGTGAGTCAGCAATTTTCATTTTGTTCTGAATCGGTCTCGTATGGAAGTCTCCAACAAGCTTTCTAAGGGGAAGCCGTCTCTTTGAAACATTCTTTGTCCATCTCGATCTCTCCTTGTCCTTCGTACAGAAAGCAGGCCACCTGATGGCTTTTATTGAGCACATAACGGGGGGGTATTTCACGCTTGCAGCGATCCATCACGTAGTTACACCGGGGTGCATACCTGCAGTTGGTCCACGGCTCGAGCAAACTCGGTACATTGCCCTTGATCGAGTAGAGGGGTTCATTCGGATTGCCTTTATCTGGAATTGTCTTCAAAAGATCCTGGGTATACGGATGTTGTGGATGTTTCAGAACATCGCGCACCAAGCCCATTTCAATCACATCACCTGCGTACATGACGGCCACCCAATCGCAGGTTTGCGCCATTACAGCCAAATCATGGGTGATCATTAAAACGGATGTCCCAATGTCTTTAGTCAGCTTTTGCATCAATTCAAGAATCTGGCCTTGAACCGAAACGTCCAACGCCGATGTTGGTTCGTCGGCAATAAGCAATTTAGGTCGGGTGACCAGCATCATGGCAATCATGACCCGCTGCCCCATGCCGCCGCTTAATTCATGAGCATAGCGCCGGGAGATTCGGGTCGCATCGGGTATACCCAGCTGGGCCAGCATGTCCACCGCCTGCTTGCGAGCCGATCTGCGGTTGAGCGAACGATCATGAACCAGCAAGGTTTCAGCCACCTGGTCCCCCACGCGGATGACGGGATTCAGGGAGATCTTCGGTTCCTGCATAATCATCGAGATCTGACTACCACGGATATGCCGCATTTCGGCTTTATTGAGGGCAAGGAGGTCTCGGCCTTCGAAGAAGATGTTTCCGCTCATAATGCGTCCGGGCGGATCGATCAGTCTCAGGATCGATCGGGCGGTCACCGATTTTCCACACCCCGTCTCGCCGGCCAACCCCAGCGTTTCCTGGCGGTTGACGTAAAACGAAACCCTTTCCAGTGCGTGCACCAGCCCACGCAAGGTGTAAAAATAAACCTTGAGATCCTTAACGCTGAGTAGAAGGTCTGCAGCCATGAAAATGTCCTGTATCCATGTAAGTTCAATTAACCATAACGTTGTCACAACAGAAATCCCAACACCGGTGTTAACTCTACCGCAGATGAGGATCTAAAATATCGCGAATGCCATCTCCCATCAGGTTGAAACCCATCACAACTATTAAGATTGCAAATCCGGGCAGGCTGGAAATCCACCACTGGTTCACAAGAAACTGGCGACCATCGCTCACCATCAATCCCCACTCCGGCATGGGAGGCTGGGCGCCTAACCCGAGAAAACCGAGTCCGGCAGCTGTAAGAATAATGACACCCATATCCAGGCTCAAGCGTACAACGATCGAAGAAATGCACATGGGAGTGATATGCCCGAGCATGACGCGCAGGTTGCTGGCCCCCATACTTCGAATAACCTGGATATAATCATTGTTGCGCACGCTCAATGTATCTGCCCGAGCCAGCCTGGCATAGCCCGGCCAATTGGCCACCGAAATCGCGATAATGGCATTCTCAACACCGGCACCAAGGGCTGCAGCAAAGGCAACTGCAAGAATCAGCTTTGGAAAAGCCAAAAACACATCGGCAAGACGCATTAAAATCTCATCAATTAACCCTCCAAAATAGCCTGCCACCACACCGATTACAAGTCCGAATGGCGTGCTGATGGCAGCCACCAAAATTGCTATGAACAACGTGACCCGAGCTCCATAGATGACCCGCGAGTAAATATCCCGGCCAAGATTATCGGTACCAAAATATTGCTGTATCGAGGGCGGCTCCAGACGATTGTGCAGAATCTGCTCGTAAGGGTCATGGGTTGCCAGCAGCGGAGCAAACGCAGCCACCAGGATCAAAAAAACGATTATTAAGGTCCCTGCCACCATCAGGCGGTTTCGGCGCCAGAGGATGTAACTATCCTTTAAATAGCGCTTTCTGGCGTCCCACCGTTGGGACCGGGCCGCCTTTTTATCAAACGTTTTAGTAACGTTCAAAAGTGTTCGCATGGGCTTTTTTTGGCTCGGGCAATCACATACCTGAGAGATTTATTTGTATTGAAAAAAAGTGCCCTATAGTTAATGAAATCATAACAGATTCTAGGGCAATGTTAATGTTATATACTTAATAATATCAGAATGTTAGACCATAAATACGATTGAGCTTTTACAATTTTTTCAAGCGTATTTACTTTCTTTCAGGAGATTTATTCAAAGTAAAAAACTCATGATAAATTGATGAATCATTCCCCATGCGAACACTTTTGAACGTTACCAACGTTTTGGGAATATTCATGATTCCGCCAGGGTAATTTTCGGGTTCAAAAAGGCATAGATAATATCCACGATGAGGTTGATCAGGCAATACGTCAGGGCCACCACCATGGTGCCGCCGACGATCGCGTTTAGGTCAAGCGTCAAAAAGGCTAAGGCCAGATATCGTCCCAAACCCGGCCAGGAGAAAATGATCTCGGTCAGCACGGCCCCTTCCAAAAGGAAACCGTAGGTCAATCCGATAACGGTTACCGCCGGCACCAGGGCGTTGCGCAAGGCGTGCCGGGTCAAGACCGAAAATTCATTTAAGCCTTTGATTCGGGCGGTCTTGATGTATTCCTCGAAGAGCACATCCAGCATGCTGGATCTCACGATACGGGCAACACCGGCCAAGCCGTAGAAGCTGAGCACTGCGGCCGGCAGCACCATATGTTTCATGGCATCCCAGAAAACCTCCAAATTGCCGGCAATCAAGCTGTCAATCAGGATCATGCCGGTGAATCGTTTCGGTTCGATGAGCATAACATCCAGGCGCCCAGGCTCCGGCAACCAATCGAGTTTAAAATAAAATAGTAAAAGCAAAACCAAGCCGGACCAGAACACCGGCACGGATACCCCGATGAGGCTCAGCACCCGGGAGAAGTGATCAATGGGAGAATTGCGATACACAGACGAAAGCACGCCGAGAAGAATTCCGATAATAATAGAGATGATCAGCGCCAAGGTCGCCACCTCGATGGTAGCGGGAAAATATTGCAGGATGTCATCGAGAACCGGTCGCGCGGTCTGAAAGGATACCCCCATATCGCCATGGAGCAATCGCTTCACATAGCGCCCGAACTGAATATAGATGGGCTGGTCAAACCCGTAAAGCTTTCGCAAGTGGTTTACCGTCTCCTGGGATGCCTGAGGGCCCGCAATGGAAGCCAGCGGGTCGACAGGCACCACCAAAGAAATGAAAAAGGTCACCGCCATTATCCCTAGCAAGGTAACAATAAGGGTAACCAAGCGCCGCTGCAAGTAACGAAACATTTTCTTCCTTAATCTAAATGCTTAGAAAACCTCTCTTTTTCCCTTAGGCTTTAAAATCAGTTGTTAAAGCCGCCGTTTAATAGAACATGCTGGCATCGGGCGGCTTGATAACAGATAAAATCATTCTTTTGTGATTGGGTACAACTTCCAGAGATCAAAATTAGGAGCAACATACACGTTTTTGATATTGTTTCGAACCGCATGCTGGCTCACCGCTTGGTACAGCATGGCATAGGGCCCCTCTTGCTGGATGATCTGGTTGACCTTTTGATAGATAGCGATCCTTTTGCTGTTGTCCATCTCCTGGGCAGCCTCCTGAACCAGCTTGGAAGTTTGTTCATTATAATAATGATTACGCCAGCAAATTTGCTTAATCTTGTAGTCGGCAAAAGACGGGGCATTCGCATGGGGATCAACAAAGTCCGGTCCCCACAGCGCTAGGATCATCTCGGTCTTCGCCGCCCGGTATTTGGGCCAGAGTTCGGATCCAATCATCATGTGGAGCTTGATCTTGATCCCGATTCGGGCCAGGGAGTTTTGGATGACCTGAGCGACTTGTGGGGCCGGTGCCCAGTCGGGGAATTCCAAGTTGATTTCAAAACCATTGGGATATCCTGACTCCTTCATCAACTGGCGTGCTTTTGCAAGGTCCTCTTGATAATAAATCGTTTTTTGGTAGCCCGCAAATCCTTTGGGGATGAAAGTGCAGATGCGTATGGCGGCGCCCCCGATGACGTTGTTGATAATACCGTCATAATTTACGGCGTGACGGATTGCCGCGCGCACCTTGTTGTCTGCCAGAGGAGCCTTAGCGAGATTCATGCCGATGTACCAAATATAAAAGTTGGGGGTCCTTTCGATCCTTAAGTCCTCGCGCTTTTTAAGCTCTTTAACTTGATCGGCGGACATATCCCAGGCGATATCGATATCGCCCTTTGCCACTTGGAGCATCCGGGTGGTGGGCTCCACGATCTCCTTGATCACCACTCGCTTGACCTTGGGAGGATAACGGAAGTGATTCGGATTGGCGTCAAGAATAACTCGATCATTCTTTACCCATTTACGTAACATGAAAGGTCCTGAGCCCGCTGAATTTCGGGAGAGCCATGTGAGACCCATATCGCCATCTGGATATTCGTCCGTCTTTTTAATATGCTGCTTGACCAGCTTGGAATCCACAATACTGGTACAGACAACTGATAGGCAAGAAAAGAAGAGTCCCCCGGCGTATTTTTTGTCCAGGGTGATCTGTACCGTGTACTTGTCAAGTGCCTTTACGGATTCCGGTGTAATGCCGAATTGCGTAAAGTTGACGGACGGCCAGGCCTTCAAAATTATCACCCGCTGGAAGGAGTAAACGACATCATCTGCTGTCAGCGGGTTGCCGCTATGAAATTTGACGCCCTTTTGAAGGTGAAAGGTCCAGACCTTGCCGTCTTCGGATATCTCATAGGACTCGGCGAGTGATAGCTCAGGCTTTTCAAAGTTACCGATAGGATAATCGGTCAGCCGATCGTAACACTGAGCCATAATCCCTAAGCTGCTAAACTCATATGCCTTGGCAGGGTCTAGGCCAGTCATATCGCTGGTTGGCATGCCGATAACCAGCACATCTTTACGTTCGGCGGCGTTACTAAAAGATGCAAACGTAAAAGCAAATAATACAACAACCGCTGCCATAAATAAAACCAGTTTCTTAGTCATGATTGATCCTCCTTATGAAGTTTTCATTTCTTGTTTGTAACTTACAACAATCCTTTACCCTTTTTTATTTTTCCCTTTTTTATTTTTCCCTCCTTTCTTTTTGAGGTTATCTCTAATATTGATGAACAAGTGACCACGCTACCTATCATTGAAGCTCAAGAATGCGTCAACTGTCTTGATGTCGCCGTTGTTACCGTTTTTATGTGCGCATCCTCAGTGAGCACCCCATCTTCCAAATAGTGCTACATGTCAATCAAGTGGCTGCCTGTTATAGCGTGCCATGATTTCACAAAGCTCATCATGGTCGATTGCGACAATCTTATGATCATCACATCCGATCATCGTCTCTGCGGCCACCATGGCATTCACGATTGCCTCCTCGATACTTTGGACAGTCGCAGTGAAGATCGGATCCAGCCAATCGCTTGGCGTATAGGTGAGGGCCCCTATGCTGGTATCGCCGGTGCGGGGCGAAGGATTGGCAGTGGAAAAGGCAAGACAAATATCACTCGAATAATCGCTACCAGTCGTGCCCGTTCTACCAATGCCAATAGCCATGCGGCGGGCCATGCGCTCTAGATATAGCGGCAGCATGGGAGCGTTGGTACCGACAATTACAATAATTGATCCGGCCTCTTGCATACCATGACGGACGTAGTCCTCTCCAGTAAACATGACGTGTTCGGTCATGTGTCTGCCCACCGGAACACCCAGGATGGTAAACTGCGGTCGAAAGCCGAAGTTGGACTGCACCAGCGCGCCGACAACGAATTCTTCATCCTGCAAGCGGACCACGCGTGAGGCCGTTCCTGTGCCCGCCTTGAACTCGTATGTTTTCATCCCTGTCCCTCCACCGACGTTGCCCTCGGCGATCGGTCCCGATGTGGCACCTTCGATTGCCGCGACCACGTGCTCTTGACGGACGTGGAAACCGTCGATGTCGTTGAGATACCCATCGTAGGTCTCTGCCACCACGGGCATCGCCCAATTGTAGATACCGAGTGCGTTCTGGTTATAATGCTCCCGCATCCATCGCGTGGCAGCATGGTATGTAATCCCCACGCTGTGCGTATTGGTCAGACAAATTGGCCCAAAAAAGAATCCGTAATCCCGGATCCAATGGGAACACGTCATCTCACCAGCCCCATTAAGTGTGTAAATGGCGGCCCAGACGGGGTGGGGTACGGTCTCCTTACCCCGGGGCAGTATGGCGGTGACGCCAGTACGCACCGGCCCTTTGCCGACTATCAACTGTCCGGAACCCTCAATAAGCGTTGTATATCCCACCTCAACGCCTGGAATATCGGTTATTGAGTTGTTTTGCCCTGTCTTGCCCGGGAAGGGAAGACCAAGCCCACGGGCGCGCAGCCGGCCATCGGGTAACTTTCTCGTTGCATCTGACATTGCATTCATTTCCTTTTATTCTCTGTTCTCTAGTACCAGCATCTCTGCCGCACCTTTCCGACTGCTTGGATCGCAGACCCTCTCCTGGGACGATCCTAAGCCGTGACTTTTCCTAACCACTCGCTACCCTTGGCTTTTTCCAGAGAAACCTTAGACGATCTGAAGGCCTGCTCATGCAAGACGACTGATTAACTTTGTCCGCAGAGCTGACAATCACCATGTCCGCAGAACAGGCATCATCCGGATTAGGGACTTATACGGGCTGCTGTCAAGTATTGAGCATCCGGGAACCGCGCTCCCCATTCCTGCACCCTTTTCGACCAATACATCATGTCCAGCATTGAGGTACATACGGATCCCACCCGGAGTGCAAGCCACTCGGCTTTCCTTAACTTTAATTTCTCGAGGAACGCCTATTTTCACAATCACCCTCCATCGTTAGTCTTTTTACCTCTTGACCATCAGTTTCCCCAAACAGCAGTATCAAAGTATTTTGAATACGGCACGATTCTTCACTTTGGGACATAGGCAAGAACAAGGACTATTGACATACGTTTATAATTTATTCAATGCAATATCAAGGACCTCAATTAAGAAATCAACGTTCTCTCGATTAAAACACATAGGCGGCTTGATACGCAGCACGTTACCGTAGAAGCCAGCCTTGCCAATGAGCAGACCCAACTCTTTGGCACGTTCAAGTACTTGGGCAGATTCGTCCTTAGCAGGTTCCTTGGTTTTTCTATCCTTCACGAACTCCACACCTACCATCAGGCCTTTGCCGCGTACATCCCCAATCACATTGTGTTTGGACTTGAGCTTTTCCAGGCCTTCCATGAGATAAGCCCCGACCTCCAGGCAATTCTGTTGAGTTTTTTCCCGGTCGATTACTTCCAAGACAGCTTTCCCTATAGCACAGGATACGGGGTTTCCACCAAAGGTATGGAAATATGCCCGCTCAGCCAAGGGCGCTGCAATTTCCGGTGTCGTGACCACCGCGGCCAGGGGAGCGCCGTTGCCGATACCTTTTGCCATGACAACAATATCTGGAATAACACCTTGCGTTTCAAATCCCCAGTAATGTGTACCTGTGCGCCCGAATCCCGACTGGACTTCATCGGCTATACATAGACCCCCCGCTTCGCGGACATGTTTGTACACGTTTTGCAGATAACCATCAGGGAAGACAACTGCTCCCCCAACACCCTGTATCGACTCGGCGATGAAACCAGCAACCTTGCCAGGCGTAGTGTAGTTGATAACTTCTTTAACGTCATTGGCATATTTGGCGCCGGCCTCGGGGTCACCATACCCCCACGGGCCGCGGTAGGGATCGGCGTTAATAGCATGGTGAATACCAAAGCTGTGCGGGTAATTGTATTTCCATGTACTGTGGGCGGTAAGCCCCATTACCCCGGCATTACTGCCATGGAAGGCATTGCGTAGTGCAATGACATCGTAGTTGCCAGTATACAGACGGGCCATGGTAAGGGCAACATCATTGGCTTCCCCTCCGGAGTTGACGAAATAGCATACATTTAAATCCCCAGGCATTTTATCCGCGAGCATCCTGCCGTACTCGGCGATGGTTGGATGAAGATAGACTGTTGAGGCGTGCTGCAGTGTTTCCAACTGCTCACGGGCTTTTTGTGTGACGTAAGGGTGGCAATGCCCTACGCTGACAGTAACGATGCCTGCAAAAGCGTCCAGGTAACGACGCCCCTTCTCATCCCACACATACTGCATTGATCCTTCGACGATCATCATGGGATTCTTGTAATAAGTCATCAGAGATGGCGTCAGATAACGCTTCCGCAGATCCATAACCTCTTCTAAGGATGAGCCTGAATAAGGTCTCGGTTGGTGATCATACGGGGGGAGTTCAGGTGCTTTCATTTTATAGCAGCCTCCTTCTTAACATCCTTGTTTACGAGATGCGTGAGCCTGATCCCTTTATCAAAAATTATGTTGATTAGGTTTTCGTATGTTTCTTTCCCTTAAAATCCTATTAAACATTATTGCCTGCCTTATTTAGCTTTATAGGCAGGAGCTCTTTTATACTCACTTTTATAATCGGGGTCTTTCAAATAAGGACACGATTCGCCACACGTCTTAATATTGGCACATTTAACCGTATGGTTCCCGTCCTCGTGCTTAGCTATATAGAAATTGACATGTTTTATTGGGCAAGAGACACGCTTTTTCTCACTCATTTTCTCACCTGTTAATACCAAAATTTAAGCAAGTGACATTAGTTTTGATATCCGGTTCTTTCTCTTTTTTGCCACTATTTTGAAATTCCTCGGTACATCAGCCATAAGAGACATTGATTGATCTGCTGCGATGGTGTAGAAATTCAGTATTTTCTCCTCCATTTCTATTGCCCTTTCCAGTGCTTCTGAATAGCTCACGCTCTCCGGGATGTTTGCCTCAAAGGTATAATCATCTGTTTCCAGATCAAATGCATAACCCCCCTCAATGGCATCGGTGATAACAGAGTAATACGCCCTTTGGATTTGGGTAAAATATTTCTTATTTTCCTTGGCATAAGAGAGCAAGACATCCTCGTCCTTAGAATACCTCTGGGCCAAATCTTTGTAAAAGTTCGCCGATTTTTCCTCAAGCTCCTTAACAAAGCTCACGGTCTCAGAGGCGGTATGAAGTTTCATAAATAGGCACCTCTCTTTACAGCCACCGGTGTATACAGACTTTGCTCTCGGTAAAGAACCGAACCGCCTCCTTTCCCTGGGTATGAAGGATTCCGTAAAAGGAGCCGGACATACCGCTAAAGGGATAGAATGCCATGGGTGCCACGATTCCGAGATTGATGCCAATGTTGCCGCAGTTTACCTCATACTGGAACTGACGGGCGAACTTGCCGCTAGAGGTAAAGAGGGCATCTGCATTGTGATAGGGATTCTCATTACAGATCTCTATTGCCTCATCAAGGTCTTTAGCCCGCATAACACCCATGGTGGGCCCAAAGATCTCCTCGGTCACTACTTTCATATCAGGAGTGACATTTTCCATGATAGTAGGACCCAGAAAACAGGTATCAGGGTAAGCACCAAAAATATTCGGTTTTCTCCCATCCAGCCTAAGCGTTGCCCCTTCTTTCAGGCCGCTTTCTATATAGCCAAGTATTTTCTCCTTCTTCCCTGCGTCTTTCACTGGTCCCATCTGAACCGATTCATCAAGTCCGTTACCAATGATTATTCCCTTTGCAGTGGCAGTTACCGCATCCATAAACTCGGCATAAAAACCTTCATCCTCTCCAACAACAATGAGGTTCTGGCCCGCAAGGCAGCGTTGGCCGGCATTGCCGAAAAATGATGTCATGAGCGCAGGCACCGTTGCCTTGATATTGCAGTCCGGCATGATGACCATCATGTTTGAGGCCCCGCACTGGGCAATAACTCGCTTTCCGGTGGCACCACATTGGCGATAGATGACATCCCGTGCTGTTGGGGTGGAGCCAACAAAGGTTATTCCCACAATATCGGGATGATCCAGCATTGCATTGACCACCTTTTTTTCACCATGCACCACATTCCAGACCCCTGGGGGAAAACCGGCTTCATCTATTAATTCGACAAGCCGGGCCTGGCTCATGGGACACTGCTCAGAGGGTTTGATAATGACCGTATTTCCTGTTGCTACGGCATAGGGTGCCGACCAGAGG
>Ga0233414_10000872_pt1 | contig 12001 bp, 10 predicted proteins | sample Na_anoxic_10_MG_FD_189020 | JGI IMG/M metagenome (GOLD analysis project Ga0233414, IMG submission 189020) | Seawater microbial communities from Saanich Inlet, British Columbia, Canada - Na_anoxic_10_MG | ecosystem: Environmental > Aquatic > Marine > Inlet | place: Canada: British Columbia...
ACCCAAGGCGGTGTCGCGACCCAGAGTCTGGGTACAATTACGGGTCAACACATCAATTTCACCGGACTGCAAAGCCGTAAAACGTGTTTTGGCTGTCAGTGGAGTGAATTTTACCTTGCTTGCATCACCAAATACAGCGGCGGCAATGGCACGCGCCGTGTCCACATCAAGACCCTTCCATACACCTTTTTCATCCGGTTTTCCAAAACCGAACAAATCACCGTTTGCACCGGCCTGGATAAACCCTTTTGAACGAACTTCGTCAAGGGTTCCTGCTGTAGCCACGCCTGCAGTAGCAAAAAATGCTAACACCAAAATAACAAAACACAACTTAAAAAGTTTCATTCCTTATACCTCCTTCACATTTAAAGGTTTACCTTTTTGGATTGCATCACTGCAATCCCCTATTGTTTATCCAGACTTGTTTCCTTAAGTGACGATATCTTTAGAATGAAAAAACAACCCAGAAAGATTAGATACCATGAAGTGTTTGTATTTGCAATTAAAAAATATGTATTAAGCAAGTAATAACTTTTTTACAAATCCAAGACAAGATTTGATTTCAAATGGTTTAAGCTCTAAGGTTGCTGTCCCTGTATAGCCCATTTTACTAAGGGCTTTGAAGATATTTTTAAAATCAACAATACCTCTGCCAGGAGAAAGGTGTAGATCATCTTCAGGAGTGTTCCCTCCAAGATTATCGTGGAGATGAATGTGCTTTATTCTGTCTGGATATCTTTTTATAATATTAAAGCTTGTATTTTCTTCCCTTAAAAGCTGCCCATGACCCACATCTAAGGTCAGGTTAAGGAGTGGGAGATTATCAAAGACAACCTTAAGATCATGCCAGTTTTCACTTAAATTTTCCAAGCAAATGAGAATCCTTTTTTCTCTGGCCATATTAATGATTTTTCGTAATAGTTCAACCTTAAAGTCAAGTACCTTAGCTTTAACAAAACGCCTATCCATCCAGAGGTGAAGCGTTAGAAGAGACATATTGAGGATGGGCATAATCTCTAAAATCTCTAATACGTGAGGGAAATAATCTCTCTTTAGAGAGCCTATATTATTAGGATTCCCCTCTCTCGGCCCATGACAAAGGTAATAAAGGCCTGTTTTTTCTTTGACTTTTAAGTATTTATTAATGTCCTTTTTGAACTTTATTACATTAGATATAGGGATTTCGGCAAATTTTAGCCTTAGCTTATGCAACACATTTACATCCTCTGGATTCCTGGCTGTTCCTCCCAGAGCAATTTCTAATTTTTTTTTAACATGGCTAACATTCAATTGCGGTTTACTCGCATTTATTTCCAGAGGAATAATCGTAATATTTATGCCACAAAGACACTAAGACACCAAGATTATTATATAATTCTTTGAATATCATTTTTAATAAAAGACATAATCATTTCTTCGTGCCTTTGAGACTTGGTGGCTGAACTTATACGATTTTTCAAACGCCTGGGTTATAAGTTCAGACTAAATCTAATGGTTCCCTTAATCATTATATCATATTCTCATTCTCTTCATCTTGCTGATTTCATCCTTGATCTCTTTTCCTTTTTCCTCAAACCCAAGTTTATCGAGCAGGGCAAACATTGCTTTTTTATAATCTTCCACGCCTGGTTGTATAAAAGGATTGTGCCCCAAGAGGTAGCCACTTATGGCTACAGAGCTTTCCATCATGTAGTAGATTTCACCCAAACTAAATGCGTTTCTTCTTGGTATTTCAATTATCATGTTGGGAACATCACCTAAATAATGGGCATATGCAGGTCCTTCGATTGCCTTTCTGTTTATGCTATTCATATCTTGACCTTTATTGACTAAATAATTCAATCCATCAATGTTATCTTTTTCGTGGGGAATAGTAACAGTGTTATCATGATTTTTTAACATAATAAAGGTCTCTAAAATATTTCGTTCGCCCTGTTGAACCATCTGGCCATTGGCGTGTAGCTTTTCAGAGTAAAGAGAAGGAGATACCCACATACCGTGTCCAGAATGTCCTTCACTTTCTGGAAATAACTGTTCCATCCACCTAACTACGCCATATAAGGGTACTGAATTTGTGGCTACTATCTCTATCTTTTTACCCTTTAACCATGCTGCATGGCGAGCTGCTGCATGAAGAAGACTTGGGTTTTCCCAGAAATTGTCTGCCATCGTGATATTTCTCATATATTTGAAGCCAGCAGCGAACTCATCAATATCAATATTGGCTATAGCAAGCCCCAGCAATCCAACATCAGTCAATACTGAAAAGCGGCCACCGATATTATTAGGAATAGAAAAGCTTTTATATCCCTTCTCCTTTGATAAATTCTTAAGGGCTCCTCTTGTAACATCAGTAGTCACATATATTAAATCTTTGGCATTGTGACCCCAGTTTTTCTCCAGTACATTACGCAGGATTCTAAAGGCAATTGCAGTTTCTGTTGTTGTACCTGATTTGGATATAACATTTATGCCTACCACTTTGCCTCGCAGCATATCGAGGGTATCTCTTAAATAGTCAGGGTCCATATTTTGACCCAGAAAGTAAATCTCTGGCGCATTACCTCTTTCATCTCGGCTTAACTGGTTGAAATAGGTATGGGTCAATGCCGTACATGTGGCCTCGATGCCTAAATATGATCCTCCTATTCCTAAAGAGACAAATGCATCAATTCGGCCACTAAGGCTCTGCGCTGCAGATTTTATCTCCTCTAAATGAGTGAGGGTAATCTCTTCTGGGAGGGTTTGCCAGCCAGTCATGGGTATCCCATCATCACATATATCTCCTTGATTTTTTTTTAACATTTTATGGGCCTTCATCACCTGCTGTGCAATATCTTCAATATCTTTAAGGGCTATAGATGGTGAATCACCTGGGGTGTCAAAAAGATAGGTAAGGTCTAAAGAGACTCTGTTGGATGATTGCCATGATGCCTCATTAAACGGATTCTTTTTGCCGCTTGCTCTTTCTTTCTGCATTTTTATGGTTTTATTTTCCTTAAAACCTATTAGCTTAATCCCTTCCATTTTTATCCCCTTTTATTCTGAATAGTATAGATTATTCTTTATTCTTTATTCTGATAAATTCCAGTTATATTAAGCCTAAAAATTATGTAGGCACTCGTGGTGGCCATTATTTATGATAAAATCATCGTATGAACACTTTTTTAGTAGCTGCTTTGCATAGTTTTTTCAATTGTAACTTTTTAATATAACATTTCAATTCTCGTATGTAAGGTTAAAAATGTGATAGGTAGGGGAGGGGAATGGGGAATAGGTTTGCCTTGACCATATGGGGAATTTCATTTATATTGTTTACTTAAAATATATCTCTGAGAGTTAATGGTTTCAAACAGTGTAATCTTTGGAGGATACTATGAGTATAGCACTATATATTATAGCAATATTATGGATCGTTATAGGTGTGTTTATTATCCTATATACTGAGAGAACAATGAAGATTTTGAGAAAACTCTTTTTTATAGAAAAAGTAAGGCTGCTATCTATAGTACCGATTATTTTCGGCATTGTTTTGGTAATAGGTGCCTTTGTGTGTACACAGGTATTTTTTCTGTCTCTTGTATTGGGAGTGCTTGCCTTGCTGAAGGGGTTATATTTGATCATGGGACCAATGCCCCAGATTAAACGTCTTATGGATTGGTGGTTCAATAAAGCCAGCACCAGTTACATCCGTTTATGTGGACTCATAATCTTTATTCTTGGAATTGCTGTGCTGACAAATCTCTGAAAAATGATGTGTTTTTAGAGTACCCTTTAGATAAATTGTTCGTAAGCATCAATATTATCTTCTATTTGACATGATTTCCTATTTTTATTAATTTACCGTGTTAATTTTTCTATACTTTTTAAGTTAGCAATTTCTACCTACCCATTTTGCCACGATAACTATATGAACATTCCTAATATTTTCCTATTGCCGATTTTACTTATTTTAATAGCAGCTGGTATAGTTTTTTATCCGTTCATAGAGAACAGTATTATATTCCATCCGGATAGACAGCTTGACGATAACCCATCAAATTGGGAGTTATTCTACAAGGATATTCAATTCCTGACCCCTGATGGTCAAAGACTACACGGCTGGTTTTTCCCTTTATCGGAGAAGTCTCCGGTACTTATCTTTTGTCATGGAAATGCCGGTAATATTTCTCATAGAATTGAAAATGTAAAGTTTTTGGTTAGCAAAGGTATTTCAGTCTTTCTATTTAGCTACCGGGGTTATGGGATAAGTTCCGGCAGGCCTTCTGAAAAAGGAATATATATTGATGGATTAGCAGCATATGACTATCTAAGGAGGATTGAGAAGATTTCTTCAGACAGGATTGCTGTTTTCGGGCGGTCGTTAGGAGGCTCCGTAGCCATAGAGATTGCTCTAAAGAGAGAAGCGAGATGTTTGATAATTGAAAGCACATTTACATCCATTAAGGATATGGCGAAAACTATTTTCCCCTTTTTTATTTTTTCACCTTTTTTACCCCATAATTACAATAATATCTCTAAAATTGCCGATGTGAGTATTCCAAAATTGATATTACACGGTGAAGATGACAATATCGTTCCATTTTCTATGGGTAAGAAGTTGTTTGCACAAGCCACAGAGCCAAAGTTATTTTTACCGATACATGGGGCTGGGCACAATGATACATATGTTGTGGGAGGGGAGAAGTACTTTGATGCTATAGTTAATTTCATTTTACCTCTTACAAGCATTCAGACAGGATAAGTTGGTTGTAGGATATTTTTTAATGTTTTAGGGCTTTTAAATACAATTTTGATGATTATAGTAGTAATAATTGGAATGTATTAGGGATAAATGCGAACCATATTAAAGCTCATCAGGAAATTATACTTCGTGTGAACAAGAGGGATACAATTTTGGATATCATGTTCGTTTCTCTCTGCTGGACATGCTAACAGCATAAACTTGGGGGATTGCGAAAATGAAGATTCTATTGACTGGCTCAAGCGGACAACTTGGCAGTGAGTGTAAAAAAGTTTTGAAAGGTGACTATGAAATCATTTTTCCAAACAAAGAAGAGCTGGATATTACCAGTTGGGACAAGGTCATAATGAGTATTGATCAATTATCGCCAGATATAATACTTAATTGTGCTGGCTTTACAAACGTTGACGAGTGCGAAAAAGAGAAAAAGTTAGCTGAGAGAATTAATGTGGAGGGCCCGAGAAACTTGGCACAGGGGGCAGCCAGATATGACAAAATTATTGTTCATATATCCTCAGATCTTATATTTAATGGCCGAAAAAAACTACCACAACCGTACTTTGAAGATGATCCCACGAGTCCCCTCTCTTACTATGGTTTAACAAAGATGGAGAGCGAGATGGCTGTGAAACAAAATACTCCCCATTATATTATTATCAGGGCTGGCTGGATTTATGGTGTTAGGGGAGATAGCTTTTTAAAACAGATACTTCAAGTGGCCATGAAAAAGGACCAAGAGTCTCTGCATGTTGTTAACGATCAGATTGGTTCTCCTACATGGTCTTATAGGCTGGCCCAGCAAATCAAGGTATTGATAGACAATAGAAAAGAGGGCGTTTACCATGCCACATCAGAAGGTTATTGCAGCAGATATGAGTGGGCAAAATATTTTTTAGAAAAAATGGAAATTACAATCCCCGTTTTGCCCTGTATCAGTGAGGAGTATCCCACGCCTGGAATACGACCACTCAATTCTATTCTTGAGAACAGGCAGCTAAAGGCAGAAGGTCTTAATATTATGCCCAATTGGCAAAAGGACCTTGATATTTTTATTGATAAGTATGGTAAAATATTATTAAAAGGAGAAGAAGAGTCTAATGTTTCGCCTTGAGTGTAATGACAAGATCTATAACCTCATCCAGTTTTCTAATAAAAAAATCCATCTTATTTATTATCTTTTTAGGGATATATTCCAGATCCTTTTTATTTTGAAATAATTATCTTTTATGCTTATAATAACATGGCCAATAAAAAAGAAATAATTACATCGAACTGAAAAAATTGCGTGTAACACTTGGGTAAGGGTTTGCAGAAATAACACCTAAAAAGAAAAGGAGGTAAGCAATGTACGTAAAAGATGTGATGACAATGAATGTGGTCAGTGTTCCAAGTAACACAACTGTCTCAGATGCAAAAAAGATTATGGATGCACACAAAATTCGCCGCTTGCCAGTAGTAGACAGAGGAAAGCTTGTAGGCATTGTTACCGAACACAGGTTAGAGGCATATACACCCTCTAAAGCGACATCTCTCAGTGTCTGGGAAATTGGTTATCTACTTGGAAATACAACCATAAAAGATATTATGGAAAAAAATCCTGTTTCTGTAACTCCAGAAATAACCGTTGAAGAGGCTCTGGCCACAGCACAGGAGAGAAAGGTTGGTTGCTTGTTAGTTGTGGAAAAAAACGGACAATTAGTAGGTATAACAACTACAAATGATTTCTTTTATAAGATTGCCAACCCGACTCTTGGTATTGGTATGCCTGGTACACGCGTTGAGGTAGTGTGTAAAACTGATAAACCTATGCTTGAGGATATATGTAAAGCAACATCTAAGAAGGGTATGAAAATTTTGACTCTTCATATGATATCCTCCACTGAAATAGGAGGTAAGGATGTAGTTGTTCAAGTGGATACTGAGAATGTCGATAAACTGGTTAAGGAATTAAAGGATAAAGATTATGAAGTTCTTGTAAGAAAACGATAGAATTTCAACGATTATTGTAGATAAAATCCGGATATGTTGAGACACCTCCAATAATGAGACATAATCTTCATTTTTTGCACTGAGCTGCCTTTACAGGTAATTCTATCACTTTAATAATTCATTTCACATAAGTAAAGGGTCTTGTAACAGGGTCTTGTAAAGACCCTGTTTTAAATTGTCATAACGATCCCTGACATTATAAGACAAAGTAGAGCAGACTTGAGATAAGAAGAAATTTATACGTAAATATGGATATGATGGAATGGTATGAACCAAGAGATTTCAAAGAATGGGCAAAAAGACTATTTGCCATACGGCATTTAGTATTGATTCTATTTATCCTCAGTATTTTCATATCAGAGCTGAGGTTCGACTGGTTTGAGCAAACAGTCGGATCCTATCTTGTCACAACAAACTACAAGCGGCCTGAATCCGGGGCAATTTGGGAAATAGGTCATCGAACTATAACGGCTCGACAGACACTTGACCAGATTGTCACTGACCGTCAATTTTTACAGCGTGAGGCCCGCGGAGCAACTACATTTACTCAGATGGCATTAAATGTTTTACCCAACAAGGGGATTATGCTATCTTCCGAGCACTTCAGAAAAATATATCTCACGCTTCCTCAGACAATAGCTCAAAAAATTGCTTCACCCTTTGAGATGCTCAGGCTTTTCAGCGATGGATCCTGGGTTCGGACCTACCTTGAGAAAACAGGTGATAATCTAAAAATATATCTTTTGAATGCTCACAATCGGGTGTTGAAAGAATTAGAAATACCATCAGATTTGATACAATATATTGGAAGAGTTGACATGGCACTGACAGGTACGCTTGAAGATTTACCAAGCTTTGAAAACCGTATTTATTCCGCTGCCCACTTTTTTGCAGCACTGAGGTCTTTACCTCAAGAAGATCTTAGGAGCGTGGTTTCGCAGCCAGAAATGCTTTTGAGCATGCCCGGTCATATAATCAGGGTCGGAATTTCAGATGAAGCTGTGTCAGGATTTATTGAACTTGGCTTTGAAATCGAAGATGGCACGAAACATAAAGTCATTTTATTACAGGGCCGTGAATGGGCTGTGTGGGCGCTGCGATCGCATCTGGAAGAAAAAGAGTCAGAACCGAATATCAACGTGAAAAGTCAAAATGACTGGATGTGATAATGACGCATACCGCAATCATTATACGCATTTTACGTATCGTTTTCTATGTAGCACTGGCCCTGTCAAGTTTTGCAGCTCTTGCTGGTATAGGCATGTTTTTTGTCGCAGTGAAAGATTTGCCCCGTGTGCCTGAACCATTGATCCGAATAATAGAAACTCCTCCTACGGAGATTTATGCAGCTACAGGTGAAAAGATTATGGTTATCGGAGGCCAGGAATCTATCCCATTGAGCAGGGTCTCACAATATTTTATTCAAGCGGTTGTAGCCACTGAAGATCACCGCTTTTGGGAGCACCATGGCATTGATAAGCTACGAACATTAAAAGCTCTCTGGATAACACTTTTTAAGCCAGGAAAGGTTCAAGGGGCCTCAACCATCACGCAACAACTTTCCAAGAATCTTTTCTTCAGCTTTAAGCGAAGATATCTGAGAAAATTTCGTGAATTGCTGGTAGCCTTGCAAATCGAATCTCAATACAGCAAACGCGATATCCTCGAAGCATATATTAATCAGATTCCTATTGGTGTGGGGGCGCATGGAATTGAACAGGGTGCCAGAACATTTTTTGGTAAGCCGGCCTCGGGATTGACACTAGCGGAATCCGCACTGTTGGCAGGTCTTCCTAAATCGCCGACACGCTATAATCCCTATATTCATTATGATCGGGCCAAGAAGCGTCAACGGGTTGTCTTATTAAGAATGGTGGAAGTTGGATATATCACTCAGGCCATGGCGGATAGTGCCTCATCTGCTGAATTAAATCTTCAGAAACTTCCAGCTCGGGCACGCACAGGAAGTTATTTTCTCGATATTGTCGTAAAAAGTCTTGAAGAGCGATATGGTCCGAACGTTGTACATCATGGAGGACTGAAGGTTACCACAACAATTGATCCCCAACTACAGTCCCAAGCGATAAAATCACTACAAAAGGGATTGATAGAGCTTGAAAAGATGATGGGTGTTCATAAAAAGACGAATGAGAGAAGTGATGAGAAGGTTGTCGGTCCACAGGGTGCGCTAGTGGCTGTTGAAACAAACTCTGGGGCTATCAAAGCCTTAGTTGGGGGAAGCGACTATTCTGAGACGGAATATAACCGTGCAGTAGAAAATAAACGCCTGCCTGGATCAGGTTTTAAACCCTTTCTCTATTACACCGCTCTTAAAAAGTTGGGTATAAATCCTGCGGTTGTGTTCGTTGACCAGGCTGTAACGATTCCGGTAATTGGAGCCAAAAATTGGTCTCCCAGGAATTTTGGGATGAAACATGAGGGGCCTATGATCTTGAAAAGGGCACTTATGAAATCTGTCAACTCTATTGCCGCTCAGCTGATAGAAAGAACTGGTCCCGAAGAAGTAATTAAGACTGCACGCCGTTGCGGGATCAAAAGCCATTTAGAGCCAGTTTATTCTGTTGCGCTGGGGACATCCGGCGTCAGTCCTCTGGAAATGGCTTCTTCCTTTGGCACCTTTGCCACTGGCGGGGTGAGACATGAGGCCTTTTGGATCTCAAGGGTTGAAGATGCCCTCGGCAGGGTATTGGAAGAACATATTGTGAGCGGAGAACGATCTCTCGACGCGAGCCTTGTATATCAAGTCGTGGATATGATGCGTGGCGTTGTGGATGAAGGTACAGGCTCTATTGTGAGACGCCTTGGATTTGATCTACCCGCAGCTGGTAAGACCGGTACTACAGATGGTTATTGTGATGCGTGGTTTACTGGATTCACTCCAACGCTGAGCACATCAGTCTGGGTGGGCTACGATAAGGGAGAAGGGTTATGGGATACACAAGGCAGTGGAATTACCGGAAGCCGTGGTGCTGCCCCTATATGGGCTGGTTTTATGATCAAGGCAACAGAAGGTGAACCGCATAGGGAATTTGCCATTCCCTCTGATATACGATTTGAAAAGGTAGACCCAATTACTGGATATAAAGCGAATGATTCAACGCTCAATTCGGTTAGAATAGCATTACGTGAAGGTCAAAAGGTATACGAGAATATTCTTCAAGATGAAACGCTCAATGATTCAACGATATTATTTCCTTCATGGGCACCCTAATGTGCCCTGAGAGCTAATGTCATGCCCATCTTTGATCACTTTTTTATAGGCGCCTTGTGTTTTATATATTGAGACACATATCTCTTCGTATTTGGACCACGGTTCTCCTGGGAGGGATCATAAGTCTTTGGATTTTGCCGGCATTTCATCCTCGCATAGGGCTCGACTGGTCTCTTGTGCCAGCATTGGTAATCATGATGGTGGTCTTTATGGCAGTTGGTTGGTTTTCGAACCGGTTAGGCCTTAACGCTGTTGAGCGTTTGGTCAGGGAAGCTACTACCTGGGAAAGAATCGGTGCATACCGTGGAGCTGAAGAGGCCTTTAACAAAGCTACTGCTGTTTTGGATAGCTTTCTCCTCTCCCCTTTTGTAAAAAGGAAAGAATCCGCCAAACTTGCTGCTCGCCTCGCTCGTTTCTACCTTGCACGTGCCGATAAAAATCATTCCTCTGAAACCTTTATAATTGCTTATCTCAAATCTCACCCTGAAGATGAGGAGGTAGCGGAGAACTGGTTGCAACAAGTCGAAAGCCATGGTGGACTTAAAACAGAGCACTATGAGCTTGCCTTCCGAATAGGGAATGCTCAATCGGAGAATACTATTATCCAGCATTTACTCGCACGGTTTTATCTGTCAGAGGGCCGAACTGATTTCCCTGCTCTTCAAACGTACCGACAGGTTTTTACCAGCCAGAAGTATGGTAGTCTAAAGGGAGAGAGCGATACCGACGTTGACATTGTTAAAGATCTTGCAACACTTTTTCTTAGAGACGGCCGTGCTGATGAATGGGCGTTAAGAATATATCTTCAGGCGTTTAGGCTGAGCAGTGAAAGACATAAACTTTTGAGAGGTATTGCAGCTTGTGTTCACTGGACCCATGAGACACAACGAACCACGCACCTATTGCAACAGGCCCGTAAATTATTAGTGAGCCTTGACGAAATGCAATTGAAGAAGTTCCGGGTAGGCTTTAATCCTCCAGGTCTGGAACCGACAGAGCAAATAATTTCTGCTCAATTAAAGGTTAGAATTACACTATGGAAAGTGGTGAGACAGATAGGGAGCTCTCTTTTCAATCTCATTACCTCTGCAGCTTCTGAACTAATAGGCAGAGCAAGGGAATTGTTCAACCTCATCAAACGCTCCAGAAGGTCAAAGCTCATCCTTGAATGGACAATGATCACTGTCCTGGCTATCGGGGTTATAATTTTAATGGTCAATACAACCAGCCATCTTATCAGAACCAAGAAAGCACTTTATGAAAAAGAGAAGACCACTGAAATTGTTGTCACTGACCCATTCACTTTACAGGTCGCTGCATACCTAAAACCACAAGATGCTGAAAGATATGTGAAATATCTCAAAAAGAAAAAACTGGATGCCTTTTGGATAAAAAGGAAAGGGAAAACAAAGATTTGGTACCAGGTAAGGGTTTCCCATTTTGCTGATAAGGAATCCGCCAGGGCTTATGGGAATAATTTGAAATCACAGGGTATTATCGATGATTTCTACGTCGCTAACTATGAGCGGCTTTAATAGGGGAGGAGGAAAAACTCCGAGTTTATGAATGAAGGAAATAATGTGTGTTACCTTCAGAAAGGTCAAACTCTCAAGCTTTGTTGGCCCAACTTAGATCCGCTGGAAATATTGGTGGACGTTCATTGAAATCGAAGCCACCCTCGAGGTTTCAGAGTGATATTTAGGATTTGAAGTCGAAACTGCGTTACCCTCGGCAAAGCCGGGGACTTATTTTTTGTTAGGCCCCAAAAGGTGGGGGCTCATGAGTTCCTTGAGGAGTATTGATTGTATGGACATTTCATAGAGATTTGAAATAATTAAAGTGACAAGGGCCTCAATTTCCATTTTCTCCTTGTTAAAAATTATGTTTAAATGCAATCCATTACATTGATAAAGGTGTTGCAACAATTGTATAAATATCCTGTAAAAACAGTTGCTTAAATAAGAAAAAGCCTCTATAATGGAGGGGATTTTATCAAAAGAACCCTTAGCCCAAAACGGAGGCTTTTATGCACCACA
>Ga0233414_10000873_pt1 | contig 11999 bp, 10 predicted proteins | sample Na_anoxic_10_MG_FD_189020 | JGI IMG/M metagenome (GOLD analysis project Ga0233414, IMG submission 189020) | Seawater microbial communities from Saanich Inlet, British Columbia, Canada - Na_anoxic_10_MG | ecosystem: Environmental > Aquatic > Marine > Inlet | place: Canada: British Columbia...
CTCCGGCATTCAACAGCCCAGAGGGCGTTGCCGGGTTGGAAAAGATGAAAGAGGTCGTTGATGCCTGTATGGGCGCCGAGGGCCTCACCTATAGCATTGACGACAGCGAGGTTGGCATGGAAGTCGGCAGCCTGGCCTTTGTCCAGATCTGGGCCAGCCGGGCGGCCAACATGGACGACCCAGAAAAGTCCGACTTTGTCGGCCAGATCGAGTTTGCGCCCGCCGCCGCCGCCATGCCGGGGGGGCCTTTGGCCGGTAGTGCCTGGAACGACTTTTACAGCATCCCGGCGACCACGGATGTTGACACCGAGCTCCTCTTTAAGTTGATCCTAGAGGCTACGGACCTGGAGAGCCAGAGCGAAGCCGCCGAATACGGCATCGTGACCCGCGGCGACGTTGCCAAGGCTGGGTACGGTGGGCGCTATCTTTCTGCCTCTCTCGATACCATTGCCAGGGGTGTCGGCGCTTATCCACCGATGGCGGCAATCTCGTTGGTCCGCAGCGCGCTGGGCACTAACACTGGCTCAAAGTTGATGGTCTGTTCAGTCTGGTCATCAAAAGTAACCCGAATGACGTAATCTCTGACAATCTCAAATTCTGTGACGCGTACCATTCAATGGTCTCCCTGCAAAGTGTTGTCAAGCAATAGTCATTCAAATATGACGCCGACCACAATGGTCGGACCGAACAGAAAGAATTTACCGAATTTAGCGCCACGGATTCGATGAATCCCCTTTACTCGTTGTTATATACAAGCAGCAAACGACCGAGGGCCAGGTCGTTTGCTGTGGGTTGCAAAATTCGGTTTGACGACACAAAAGTTGTAGGGCGTTAAATGTTCCAAATCAAAGAAACTCGGTTTTTGTCAAAAACCGTTTCTGATCTGCTAATTGGGACGATTTCTTAAATTTTGAGATGTATCACGACACTGACCACATCTTCATAGCTGATCGAACCTGACGCATAGTTTCTTGAGCTTTAGCGCGGGCCTTTGCAGCACCCTCAGCTAAAACTCGATCGACAAAGTCTAGGTTCGCGACGAGTTCAACACGTCGCGCTCGAATATCTTTGAGAGACCCGTTGATTTTGCTTGACAGTTCATCTTTACAAGCAACGCATCCTCTCGTGCCATCCTTGCATGTCGTACAGATCGTCTCAACCTCATCAGCGCTGTATATTTTGTGGAGCGCATAGACAACACATCCAGGATTCTCCACGACGAGCTCTTGTTCGGTTTCGGGATCTCTTCCAACAATATCTTGATCAGAATCAGATTCTGTCTTGGGACGGAAAGAGCGTATAGGATGCCCTGGATCACCTAACCGAATCTTTAGAGGGTCTGTAAAGCATTGGCGTACTCGTTCTATTGTTTCCGCTTCAGTCATGGCTATCTCTATCGAGTTGCCATAGCGTTTGCTCATCTTTCGCCAGTCAGTACCCGGCACGCGCTTTGCTTCTGTTAGCCATACACGGGGTATTTTGAGCACCTGCCCGTAAGCATTGTTAAAGCGCCGAGCTATATCTTGCATCAAATTGACATGTGGCACCTGGTCTTCACCTACGGGGACCCGTGTACCGCCATAGATAATGACGTCCGCTGCCATTAGCACAGGATAACCTAACAATCCATATCCTGGGCTCGCAATACCTTGTTGGTTAATACGCTCCTTGTATGTAGGAACCCTCTCTAGCCAGGTAACCGGTGTCGTCATAGACAAAAGAAGGTGAAACTCCGTCAGTTCTTTGATTTCAGACTGCACAAAAATGGCTGACTTTTCCGGATCAAGCCCACAGGCCAACCAATCAATAGCCATTGTGCGAGTATCGTCAATCAACGTAGATGTATCTGCATTGTCTGTGAGGGCATGCCAATCTACTATGAAGAAAAAACATTCGAATTCATCTTGCAATTCGACCCAGTTAGATAGTGCTCCCAGATAATTACCCAGATGAAAACTCCCAGATGGTCGCATCCCACTGGTGACAACACCCACACTTTGTTTTTTAGCCATTCTAGTCCTCCGTATATAATCTATTGAAACATGCTACCACGAAGACTCGGAAAAGTCAAAATTCCGAATTCTCACAATTCTACTATACAGCAAGTCTGAGCGAGAGCCAGACAACAACTATTACAAACAGAAAAAGATACAAGAGCAAATACGCATATCTTTGTATACCTTGGGACTCGGAACGCAAATAGACTTCTTTGAACCGGGCGAAAAGTTGCGTTTTAGAGCCATCAGTTTTGTAAAGCACCCCTACCAATGATAGCGCCAATGTTTGACCAGTGAAATACAAGATAGGGCCAACAGCCAAGTTGTTTGATACTACAGGCATTTTAAGAGTGAATGCCAGCGTGAAGCTTAACGGAGTCACGATAACAAGTACAAACTTTCCCAGGTGCCTGGTCCGTATTATTTCCTTGAGGTCGGTAATTAGAGAGGCAGATCGTCGATACTTTAACCACCATGCAATGCCAAATATCAAAAAAGTTGAAAAATACGCTGCCCGGAAGCACAAGGATACAAAGAACTGTCTAGTGCCATCAAAATTCTCCAGCGCGCCACGGATGCTCAAGTCTACAAGAGAGGAGACAATTATATAGATTAGCAAACTGCCAATCGCTGACAATGAGACCGAATGTCTGCTGCCAGTTTTCATTCTTGCAAAACTAAGTGCTATGAACAAAAATATAATAGCGGGAAAGATTACCAACTTTTCATAGGTCTCGACTTTGTCACCAAATAACAAAAGTCCGGCAGCGATATCTATGACGTAAATACACGGTCCCACAATCGCCAGAAACTCTACTGTGTTAGCTTTCAGGACATATAAATAGGCCAATGTTGAGAGAATAGTAAAAATGCCGGCCCACATAAACCCTGCAGGAATTGTGACTGTCCCAATGGCAACACTGGCCGAAAAGCCAGCAGTAATGTCGTCGCCGAGTTGAGGAGAATAATCCAACGAGGAGGCAAAAACAAAGTACATTACAGGAAGCATCATCCAAGTGATGAAAACGCCCAAGAATCCGGCCATAGCCAAGAATGTTACTTCTTCAAATTCCTTTGGTTCTCCTATGCAAGGTCGTCCATTCACAGCCCTGCGATCATTAGCGTTGGTTAGGGCATAGATCACACCACTAAGAATCCCAAACAGGATGAGCAAGTTGTCCGAGTAGCCAAAAATTGCAGCTAAAGCAAACGCGATAGCCGTCAGCACAAACGCTACGATTGCCAACCACCAAGCATCATCGAGCCACATAATATTGTCTCCCTGATTCACTCAAAAATAAAAAGCCACCTCAACTCCAATGGCTGGAATTACTGGTGGCTTTAGTGAGTGCGAGAGGATTTGAACCCCCAACCTACGGTTTTGGAGACCGTTGCTCTTGCCAATTGAGCTACGCACCCTAACGCGCAGCAGTATACACCAGGTCATCTCATTTGTCAAGTATTTTTTCGATTCTTCAATTCCATTGTGAACCGAACCTCAAGCGCGCCCGCACGCGCCTCTCCGGCAGCGGGACGAACCCAATCTTTCCATACACGCGACCAGCGGCGTCATTCCCAACGGCGTAGGCCAGAAATATCCTTTCGCATCGAGTCAACACGTCCTCGCACAGGGCCGCAGTGCAATAGGTCGCGTATCCCTTGTTCTGAAAGGCGGGGTGAGTCGCCACTCCGGCGACGTGGGCTGCACCGGGCATTTCCACGTCCGTCCGCGCAGTCGAGACAATCTGACCGTTCACCTGCAAGACAAATACCGTAGCGTGCTCGATGGCGTCTTTGAGCCTGACTCGCGCCGCCTTGGGGTCAGTGGGGAAAAGCCAGAGCACACGCTCGATGTCTTCAAGGCCCGCTTTTCTGATCCCAGGAAAGCGGCGCGGTCGAAAGGCGCGCTTGGTCAAGACGCGCGCGTCTCCCTGTTGCCTGAACATGATTTCGCCAGGGTGAAAACGCGCCAGCCACGGTTCAATCTGGCGGGCCTGCCCACTCGTTCTGACCTGTGCGTAGCGGCCCTTTACCAACCGCATAAAGGGAGACAGCGCCTCTTGTTTATCCCACAGAACATAACAACGCTCCGCGGAACGTTCTGACGCTAACTTTAACAAAGCCAACAATTCGCCGCCAGGGCCATAGCTCCCCCAGATCTCTGTGAGTGTATCGCTACCCTCTGAAAATGCCCGTCTGTCACGAAAGAACAATGTGTCGAAAGGATTGTGGCCCCTTAAAAAGGCTTTAACAGCGGGCGTCAGAGCTAAAAGCCTGCCAAGATCAAACATCATTTACCGTTCTGTTTCCTATCTTCCTCGTCCAGCAGTTCTTGAACCCTGGCAATGCCCTCATCCTTTATGCCTGCTTTATCCTTGACCGGGATAGACTGAGCCCACAGAAAACGTTCGTACCAGTTCTTGACAATAGCGATAAAGTCCGGATCTCGAATCAACACTACGGCATCATGAGTCATACTGGTAGCTTGGTGCTGAAGTCCCAACATCAATATATCTTTGTCACGCAGAAACACATCTATCATAGGTGATCCACCAACAATACAGTTGAGCAAAAAATTATTCCTATTGAGGTAGCCCTGTGCTAGCTCCAAGTAGTATTCCAGTTGCTCTTTCGAGTCTACACGAACCACTCTTCTTAACTCGATATCAGAGCTGCTCAATACGAGTTTTTGAAACGCTTCATTATACTTGTTTTTCGCTTCGGATTCATAGCGCCGTGTCGAGACATTACATGCAGTGACCCACAAACGTTGTTGAGTGCCAGCGACGATCTCGGCACTCCTTGACCACATCTCATCCATGCCGTTAATAAACTCGATACCAGGCATCATTTCACGACGCAAGTCCTGCAGAATCTCATCCGATTGCCCAGATCGCTCGTTGAGAGAAATTGATTTGCTCCAAAGCTCGTTAAAGTAATCAATCACAATCTCTCGCAAAAGAGGGTGCTTTGTGGTAATGCTCATGACTTCATGGCTCTGAGACTTGTTTATGCCACCTATGACGACTTGATCATCTACAATCATGATATTGAAAACTGGCATTTGGCTGCCTGGACGAAGGTATACAGCCGAAAACAAGGGCAAGCCTGCGAATTTGGTCAATTCTTGCTCAATTGGCTCGAACCGTTCCAATGTACTAACAACTCGAACCCGACGTAACCGTACCGCACGCTCACGAACAGCTTTCTCAATCGCGGACTCGTAGGCACTCACAATTTCATCGTCGGGTTGTTGTCCGTGAAGCCTTGTACGACCAGGACTCAAACTGGTTGCATCTATCCTATCACTAGCCGACGCAATGCATTCAGTGATATAGGCTAAAAATTGCTGCCTCCCTCGGTGAATCTTGACCTCGCCACCGACTGCGGACAAAATCCTCTCGATACCCTCATCTACCTCGTGATGCAAAGCGTCAAACTGTTTGCGGCGCTCCCAGGCCAGGTAGCCCACGATGATACCCCCAACCAGCAACATCAAGGTAGGAATACGCTGCGCCAGCCAGGGAACCTCATCCAGGAGGCCCAGGAAATCCAGCACAGAGATCAATACGCTGAATCCGGCAGTGATCCAAAGCACATACAAATCCAGGCGGTCTGTTGGGTTGTTATCTTTTTGCACAAGTCACCTTCTGGCCGCTCAAGCGGCACGAGTATCCGCCTACCTGTAGCGCCCCAAAGCGAGAGCGCCACTGGCCTTATCAACGGTACATCCACATGATTGTCGCAATCGCCATCACGATCAAGACAGCGCCCGCGCCTTTGACTAACAAAACTTCCCTGTCCTGTTGAAACACGTCCGGGCGAAACCTGACGCCAACTCTCCGCACCCCAAAGGCTACGGGCACACTGACGAGCCCCAGGATGCTCGATATAGTCAGCGGTCCCTGCTTGATCGCAAAATTAAAAGACACATTTGCGCCAAACATGACAAACATCAACAGTGTCGCCCACAAAAAGTAACGCCTCGACACAATCTTGTGAACCGGAACACGTCCCCTGATCAACATTGCACCTGATATCAGGGTCAGGCACACGATCAAGCTGGTAAAAGACCACAAGCGATAGAGAATGGGGTCCAGGTCGCGAGAGGTCAAGAGCCATTTATCCAACGTGCTGTTCCCGGCGCGAATGACATTCCCCACGACAAAGATCAGGACAAAGGTTCGCGCGTCCAACTGAGAGAACAAGGTCTTGGGACGCAAAGCGCCGACCGTTCCCCGCAGGGAAACCATCACCGCCCCAACCACGACCATGATGCCCAGCCCGATGATACGCCAGTCTAGCGGCTCGTTCAAGAAGAGGAAAGCAGAAACCAACACGAAAAGCAATCCGGCCCGGCGCAAGGAGTTGATGAGATCAGGGCTGGCCCCCGCTGTGCCTCGCTGGGCGCTCAAGTAGGCAATTGTTGCAATTGCGCCCCAAGAGCCTGTCAGAAGCAGATACGGCAGCAGCGAAACGGGGGGCAATCGAATTTCGGTCATTATAATGGTCAGGACAAGAGTGACCACCACGCCCGTCCAGCCGGCAAAAATGGCATGCACGAACTCGCGGCGCTCGTACCCACCGCCCGACCAGGTAGTGCGCAGAACGCTATGCAGAATGTAACCGTCTATCGCCCCGGTAAAAGCGGCCAGCGTTCCTGCCAGTAAAGCAAAAAAGATATAACTCATACAAAAAGGCCGTCAATTGAGTTGCGTCATCGGTCGTCGGCAGCCATTCTACCCCTCCCGTTGGCAAGAATTGAACCACGCCTAGCGCGCAAGGTAATCAATGAGTTGCAACTCATTACCTTCACAATCTACCAAGGTGGTGATTAAAAAGGCTTTGCCATCGCGGATACTGCCACGGCGGATTTTTTCTTTGAACTCAACTCCTCGCCCCGCTAGTTCTTTGACAGTCGCCTCCAGGTCATCCACGAGAATGATGGGTACATATTGGTCTCCTCTGTTCTCAGGCGACCTGCCCCAGAGCGCCAAGGCGCTGCCCCCTTGAGGAAACAATAGCCGGCACCATTGCTGCTCATCATCCCGGTCATGGATTTGAAGACCTAGTTTCTCCGTATACCACTGTATTGCTACCGGCCAATCTTTTACCAGAATTTCCACAACATCCAATTTTTGCAGCATTTTTTACACCCGTGTCCACTTGCCGTCGCGGCAAGTTTGCTCATTTGCCTATCAACCGGGCAACCGTGATGTGAGCGCCAGATTATGTCAATTCCAGCACCAGGGACCTGATCTCATCTCGAATGATCCTGGTCCCAGCCACATCCCTTCCAAAAGGGTCCCTGATGCTCCTAAAAGAAACCCGCGGGTTATCCAGCAGATAATCGGGACATATCTCAGGTTCACAAAGCACAACAACTCTTTGAGCCTGCTCAACCATGTCTGCATTGATTTGTTTGACGCGCTGGCCAGAAACATCCAGGTCGCATTCCAGCATCACGGCTACAATTTCTCTAGTGGGACGAAAATTGTACCTGGCCCCGACGTCGGCGATTCCTGCGCTAATCGCCATCCCTGCCTGCCCCCTTAAAGAATTATAAAAAGCCTCAGCCATCTGGCTCCTGCCAACGTTTCCCTGGCAAACAAACAGTACTTTGTACATACCTCCTTACCTCACTCCCTGTTCTTGTTTTTTCCCTGACCACACAGTGATGGCGTTCTAGCAATCCAACTTTTTGATTTTCCAGGAGATTCTGAACATTGGCTTAAATGTGTCTACATGCTACCCGTGTTAGTAGACAGGCGGATCGTCGAGTTGAGCTTGGATTTGTTCCATCGTTGCAGTGTTCACCCCATAAGCATTTTTGACTTTCTGGGCCTGTGGCCAAAGGCGACTATTATACCAATCGGTTAAGCGTGCCACGACATCATCATCTTCAATCCATATACAAGAAGTAAGTCCCCCAACTCCTTCCCTGTCTGGAAAGCCAATTCCAACCAGGCGATCATCGCTAATAAAGTAATCGTGTGCGCCCTTGAAAGCTGTATTGACGTATGCTCTTACCAATATATTGCTGTATCCCGCAAATCTGTCTAAAAACTTTTTTACTTTTTCAAGATCGTCAGGGCTATTGATAGCGACAACCCTTTTGATTTCCAACTGGCTATTTGCCTTCAGTGCCTCTTCGAGAGCATCGTACCAACTTGGAGGAATGCCTTCCAAGTTGAAGGCACTAATCCGCAGTGTGTCACAAGTCTCCTTTTTGAGGATTGCTAAACTTTCTCCATATACACGCTCCAATCCCCGCTCAAGACGTACTTTACTATGAAGATGGGTGACAATTTCGTCGAGCGTTTTCCTTTCAAGGACCAGATACACGGCTATATTAATAATTAACACAAGCATTATACTTGGAGCGATGTTTTGCAGCCATTTCTCCCCTTCAAACAATGGCACGACGTCCAGAATGCCCCCAATTCCGACAGTTATGGTCGTGATTGTAGCGATCCCAACCCCTAGACTACTGAGATTCCTATTTGAATTCACGGTTGCCTCCTAAGCGCATAACCAACCCGCAGTTTACAGATTTATGAGTGGCAAGACCGAATTGCACTGCCTGATTAGTGCGGTAGTGCTGTCAATCTCTCTGCCGCCTCTCTCAACTTTTTAATCAAGAGATCTATGTCTTCCTCACGCGTATGTTCCATAATGTGCGCCATCAGCCCCATATAGTCATAGACATCGTCTTCTTCCTTGCCCCCATATCGCAAGTCATCCTTCTTTCGTCTGTATTCTCGGTACGTTTGCTCTGTCGTAAGGCCAAGTGCAGTAGACCGGGCAATGTAGAAAAAATCATCCTCTGATTGATTGATGCTCTCATAGATGCGCATATTCAGGTAGCTGGGTGTCACAGCCTCAATACCAGACTCGTCAAGAATATCCTGGACTCTATCACTGCGCTTCTCCAGCCAATCCTGGCGCAAGCAAAAGGTCACCAAGGCCGAGTCCGGCTCACACATCAACTCATAGATAGAACTCAGTTCGCCTCTGGCAATAGCCTCCCGCAATCGCATGACCAGCGACCATATTTTCTCCTTACGCCTGCGAATCTCTGCCAGGCCATGCCCCACATAATAGGCCCACGTTGCCACTACACCATAACCGGCCCGCGAGGTCGGAATCGTCGCGTGATCCTGCGAACGTTCAAAAGCATCCGAGTCCATCTCTTCTCGCAACAAATCGAGGGATAGGTAGGCTTCTTCCATCATAGTGTAGGCGGCATCTTTGGGATCCCTGAGCAAGAGGATCGAGGCTGGATATGGAATCTGGTTCTTATGCGCATCGCAAACAATGGCCTGAACCTCAGGCACTCTGAAATCCCAGTCTGGCACAGTTTTCAGGAGGCCCTCGGCATCCGTATAGTTCTCACTCTGCCGCATAACGGCCGCGAACAAATACTGTGCGGCAGCGTCAATCAGCACTGGCGGCTCATAGTCCTGCTTCTTGATAATATCACGCACTTTACCCACCAATTCCCCAACGTCAGCCAGCACTCCCCTCTCTGTACCGCCAACGACTAGCCAGATCATTGCGATCTCATCGCCATTTTCGACGATATCGAGCATTGTTTCCCGCAGTGACGCCGCATCCGGCCTGCCATCCTCCTTCAAGTAAAAGCGAGCAACGTTCTCTTGCCCAAAGCCCAATATCTCTGCCGCTTTGTCCACAGCAAAGTGAGCATTGATGGGAGCAACGATCTTGGGCGTTGGCGTCTTGCCTCTACCGTCAAAGAATTTTTGATACTCGCGATACACGCCAAACCAGCCACGCTTGCGTATACTAAAGAGGTCCCGAAACAACTTGCCCTTGCCTGACTCCTTGATGTATTTAGGCAATTTGACCTTGCGGAACCTCTCAAAAAAGTACTTGTTTCGATATATCCAGGCCGCCTGGATGATGGATTCAGTACCACCATTGAGGAACCAGCCAGCATAGTGCTTCTCCTCGTCAGGCTTGCCCGGCGCTGGGTCTGGACAGTGCAGCAAGCGAGCAGTCATAGCCATCGCTTCACGTTCAAGCTCATAAGAACCCAGGAACATGTGGGGGTCAACATTGTTAGGGTTAGCTGTCTCCATAGCCAGCACATACGCACGCGCCGCCAGGCTGTCATTGATTGTCCCAGGTTTTGCCATCTCCTGATGACTGGCATAAGATGCAGGTATCCGGTGCATCGCGTTAGTTACTTCACGGATAACAAAAGCCTCTCCTCGCCCTTTCTCCCCGATATCGAACACGCGGTTGCGGGCAAAGTCTTTTTTCAGTTTCTCGACTCGCTTATCAGACGTATCGCTCATGGCTATTCTCCCTTTCCTTCAGACACACCTTTCGTGATATCAACGACTGCTTCCGTTTCCCTAAGAATATCTTGTTCCAGCACAAACTTGATTACGTCACGATCTTTCTTCATCTCCTTAACACTCTCTTGGAAACCTTTGACCCGCTTTGCCACACGGTGGGCAATCTCTCCCTTGCACGTTTCGCAAAGCGTATCACTCCCGACGCAATTTTCATAGACACCAATAACGTAATCGTCGTCTGGATCGTGAAACCGCTGCAACTCGTACAAAGGGCAGCGATAAGGCGTCCTGCCGCCTTTATGCTCGCCGGTTTTCGACTCTAGTAGCTTTTTGCGGATTACGTCTGGTTCATCATGCAAGCGAATGGCAAATTGTCTCTGTGCTGTCGGCGTTGCCGTCATCTTTTCTCTATCTGTGCCAATCAGCATACGGTGACAGACTATTGTAGGCGCAATCAGAGGCTCTCTGCGTCTAGTGCTGATCGCACGAATATAATCATCCATCACTTTGTAAGCAGGATCAACGTATTTCAACTGATCAAGACCAACAGGCACTAACGTCGGTCTTGGCCCCCCATACTTTTCCAACTGGGGGTGCAAGATATCGGCTGCCACTATCATAGGAAAAAAAGCCATGCCCAGAGAACCAGCCCCAGGGAGCGGCGCAAAACGAGATAAACCTAAAGCCAGCGGCAAAATCTCCTTGCGGGACCACTGGCTATATATTTGGAGTTTTTTGGGATTTGGCTCTAGTCCCAAGGCTAGGCAGTCTACCAAGAATTTCTCCATTGCTCTATCTATCGAATACTTGATAGAGTATCCTTCAAACCAGTTTTCCGTATCCGAGAACGCGATAAAAATATCCGCTCCCAATTCCTGGTAGATTTTGAGTTGGTCAATCACGCACTTGGTGCCAAAGTGCATCGTGCTGCGCAAGAGCAACCCTGTCACAACTACGAATTCTTTTCCCTCGTTCAATGCTTTCACAATGGGTTCAAAGTGTCGCTGCCCAAATACAATATTCCGACGAATGAGATGATGCTTCCGTTTGAGTTCAGATGAGAGTTCAGGCAAATCGCTAACCCGACCATCTCTCAAAAGCTTGTCAGCATCTCTATAGTGCTCTGTGTCACCCCAACGCCATGCTGGATGCTCACTTTCTTTCGTCATAATGATTTTCCTCCTGATTTATCAGACTAGCCAAGGTCAAAGAAAACAAACTGGACATTCACTTACCAAGTTTTCGGCCAAGCAAAGCGGAGTCCGCACTGATTTTTTATAGAGCGTGTACCAAAACGGTCGAATAACTGTAATAAAAAAATTATAGCACAATAGCATCGGCAAGCAAAGCAAGTCATTAGGATTTTTTGTTTTATCGGGGTTGGATCACATAACAACTACTTTGTAAAGCTATCCCAAAAACAAAATGCACCCCAAAGAGGGGCGCATTTCAGTGACACCGTTGACAAAATCCGCTAGGCTGCCAAGGCAATTTTTTTAGTAACTACTCAGCCCATAGTTACACAGAGCTTCAGAGACACACAGAGGTTTTTTGGCGGCGTGTTCCTGGACGGGATGAAGGGCATGTACAAGTATCCCGACGACCCTAGCCTCACGGGGCACTTCTTGCTTGCCATCAACGTCTCGGCCATCATGGGGCCAGAAGAAATGCAGAATCG
>Ga0233414_10000874_pt1 | contig 11997 bp, 18 predicted proteins | sample Na_anoxic_10_MG_FD_189020 | JGI IMG/M metagenome (GOLD analysis project Ga0233414, IMG submission 189020) | Seawater microbial communities from Saanich Inlet, British Columbia, Canada - Na_anoxic_10_MG | ecosystem: Environmental > Aquatic > Marine > Inlet | place: Canada: British Columbia...
CCAAAGAAACTGCACGATTTAAGAATAACATATTTTCTTCAATAGCTCCTTGAGTATCTAGATTTTTTAAGATATTATCAAAGTCATCTAATCCAGTAGCTGTACTGAATCCAACTTCAACATTTCCTCTGTCAGCTACAGCTGCGAATAAACCTTGTGTACCTTTATAACCGTCAGTTAAAGCTTGTGAACCAGCAGCTGCTAATTCTCCTTCAACTACACTCATTTCTAAGTAATCTTCAAAACGTAAGCGAGTTTCAGATTCAGCCTTTAAATACCATAAGTATCCAGATGTTCCATCTTCAGTAGCAACTTCTACCCATCCAATTTGAGACATATCAGATCCGTTGATAGAGTATGTGTTACGAATAATAACAGGTGAATTACTAAATTGAGTAAACGTAGGGTCAATACTAATGTTTTCACCCTTTGTAGTGATTTCACCGGCACCACCACCCCAATTCGTGATTGAAGATCCTTTGCCAAATTCAGAACCATATACAAACATTTTAACTCCAGTAGCAGCAAGAGAGCTTGTATCAGCAGCTGTGTAAGGTGCTACAACTACGTTTCCATTTACTGGATGCGAACCTGTAACTACAGCTTTTAATTCAGCTCCAAGTCCATCCAAAAGAACAACAGTTTGTCCAGGAGAAACTACGTTTTGAACTAAAGTTCCATCAATAGCTGTACCTCCAACTGGAATACCAATAGTATTTGTTCCACTTGTGTTAGTACACGCGTCATAGGCAATATGCAGTCTGTTTTGTTCTGACCAAATAACTTGATCTGACGTCATTGGCATTTCAGCTCCAACCATACGCAAGAATCCAGAAAGAGTTCTGTTTCCGTAACGCTCTACTTCTTGTTCGTAGATTTCAGGTAGATACTGTTGTGCAAAATCTTTACCAGTTCCAGTGTTAAACTGAAGATAGTTAGATTGTAGTAATTGTTGTGATTGCGACGGTTTAATCGTCCCAAAAGTAGGGGATAATGTTCCCATAATTTTTAATTTTTAATTGTTAAATTTTTTTGTTTTAATCTTAAGCTTTGAAGAATCAAGACCGCTAACTGCCTTCACTTTAAATCCATCAATAAATACATTGCCATCTTGTGTTCTTCTAGGCTCTGTACTTATGTTTTTAGACTTAGCTAACTGGTTTTTAATAGCATCGGTTTTACCTTGCTCATAAAAGTGTTGCGCTATGGTATCGGCATTTCGCGCTGCGTATAAAGCCTTATGATAACCTTTTGTATCAGCAACCTCTCCTTTATCGTTTAAGAACGTCTTAATGAATGTAGAGATGTCTTTTTGGTTATCAGCAACCTTAACAGGATCTTTAATGCCATATCTAAACTTTTTCTCTCCAACTTTAAAATCAAAACCTTTGAATTCGCTGTTAAGAAGTTCGTCTGTCTGGCTACGGAACCTTTCTTGGTTAACTTTACTGAGCTCTTGCTCTTCGTTGTATCGGTTAAAAAAATCTGTAGCTTTTTGCTGCTCAGGATTAATCCCAGGTCTCAACTTGATCTCTGCGTAATATTTATCCTTAAGCGACTCCAAATAGCTTTTAGCTTTTGCAACCTCTTCTTTATATGCAAGTTTTTTCTTTCGAATGTCTCTTGCTTCATCTAAATCCTCATCAAAACTAAAAGAGTCTTCAATCACGAAGTCAATCTCTTCTGAATCTAAATGTGGTTTAGCTTGTTTGTAATATTCTTTTAATAATGCTCCTCCATCAACATCACTATAATCAGCGTTAAGCCTAGCATAGTCGTCAATAGTTCCACCGGTTTCTTTCATAAACTCAATAAGTTTATCTACATTTTCTGGGTAGTCTTGTGTTTGAGCTTGCGGTAGTACTTCTTTTTGTTCCTGTGAGGTGTCGGGAGTTTCAGTGCCTCCAACCATTGTGATCTCTTCAGGGTTATCGTCTTCATCTTTTACTAATTCTAAAGGTGATTCTACTTTTTCTTTGAGATCAACTTTAGTAATTTCACTGGAGTCGCCCCGTACTTCTTTTTCCACTTCTGGTAAATTTGTGGTTTGTTTATCATCAACCACATTTTCTGTTTCTCCGACTTGAATGGCATCTTCTTCTGTTTTTTTACTTAAATCTATCTTAGTAACTTCAGGAACAATGTTTCCTTGGCCTTTAATTTTTGGAGTTTTCTTTTTTAATTTAAATTCTCCTTCTTGTTTTACTTCTTTTGTTTCTGACATAATATAATATAATAAAAATTAATAATTCCCTATCTTGGGGTAAACTGTTCTAAATCAAAACCGCCTAAGCTGTCATTAGTTGATTCGAAGTTTTTGGGTAGCAGATCATTTTGCCTTTGATCTATGAGTTCACTCTGTTGAGTGCCTTGCATTTTTATTCTTTGATCTTTTCTATTCTCTATTTGATCTTCTTTATCTCTTTGGGCCTTCATGTTTAATTCAGCAAGTCTTAATTGATACTGAAACTCTTCAGCCATTAATTCTTTTTTGATAAAAGCTTCTTGCTCCATCCTCTGAATTTCCATTTGAGATTTAGCTTGTTCGATTTGAACTGTAGTTTCGGCTAACGCTTGTTGTTTTTGAACTTCTGATAAAGCTGCTTTTTCTGCAGATTCAGCATTTGCTTGCGCTTGAGCCTGTATGTTAGCCATTTGAGCAGCTTGTTCTTGTTCTGCTTTTTTCTTTTGCCTAGACTTTATTACTTCGTTAGCTAGCTTTATGTTTTGTATTTGACGAACATCTATAGCGTCTGCTAAACTAATACTTTGCGTTTGCAATGCAATTTGTATACTTTCTTCTAGTTGAGCTTTTTCTTCTTCTTCTGGTTCTAATTCTAAGAATATACCAAAGTCGTGTAAGTGTAGTTCATCTATCTCGCTAAGTGTAGCTACGTTAAAGCTATTGATGCTACCTATTAAAGCTTGTCTAGTTAATGGGAACTGTAGCATGTCACCTACTCTAAGGCTTATATTTTCACAAGATCTTATAGTTATGTACATTAAAGACTGTAGTATGTGTCTTGTAGCTGTGTTGGAGTTAGCTGCCGCTAGTTTTTGAAGTCCTACTAGTGCGTTTTTATCAGGTGTGCTTCCATCTCTAGCTTCGTTAAGTCCGGTTACATCACGTATCATCTGTAAGTAATACTGATATGTAGATATCATAGCTTGAATCTTAGAAATACCAGAAGAACTTTGAAGCTCTTGAATAGGTACTTTACCTCTATTCATCTCACCGTCTTGAGTAAGTGATCTACCCACTATAGTACCAGTCTGAAAATACATGTTTAATGCTTCTGCAGGGTTGTAGTTCGTTCCGTTACCTAAGTCAACCTCAGCTAAGCCGTCAACATCTACGTAAACACCGTCAGGAACCATACGAGCTAAAACTTGCTGTAATTTTAAATGAGTCAATTGAATCATGTCAGCGAAACCTGTTGTTCTGCTAACTAAAGATTCTATTCTACCTTGATACATTCTAGGCGCTGATATACAATAGTTCATATTAACTTTCGTAGTATCGGCGTATGGTCTTGTCATGTTTTCAGACATTTTCCATTCTAGCATAGTATCACCCATGCCTAATATTTTTGCTCCAGTATATAAAACCTCAATAGATCTTGAAGCTCTTTCAAAGTTGTCACTTGGAGGAGGATTAAACGTATCTTGCTTTTCTAGAGTTTTTTCTAATCCTTGTTCTGTTTGCTTTATTTTAAATACTTGATCTTGATATGTCTTGTATTCAAAGAATAGCACTTGATATTGATTGACATCGCTATTAACTTGCCAGTCGCTTTGAGAATAGTTTTGACGACCTGGATATTTTTGTATCGTTTCTAACTCTTCATTAGTTAAGTTTGGATACATTTTTTTAATCTCAGGAAGTGCTAAGCTTTTAACCTCACCTACGTAATATATATCGTCAAAATTAGGATCATCAGTAGCTGAATAGACTAAACTGGACGGATCAACGTAATCAACCTTAATACCTTCAGCTAAGTTAAAACTAGTTTTACTAGCCGCTATACCTAACACCGTTAGATCATAAGCTAATCTTTTTTTAGTTTCATCAAACTTATTGAATTCTAGCACGCTATTTATTAGCTCTTCTTCAGCTATTTCAACACTCTGCTTGTAATTAAGTTGCATATAAAGATCAAGCTCTCCTGGATCATTAGGAAGGCTTTCTGGTTCTGCAGATGCATAAAAGTTTTTACCTGTTAATTTAGCTAATTCTTCTATGTTTTCTTTCTGCTGTATGTCTCTTAAAGCATTAAAAGCAAAATCAGTTCTTTGTTGCGTAGCAAAAGGATCTGATGCAAAAGACTTAATCTCATATCCTTTATCTGTCATACCGTTAACAACTATGTCAACAAATTTAGATAAAACTGGAATTGGTTTCCAGTCTAAATTCAAGTAAGATAAATCACCATTATTAGATAGTTCATCTTTATATTTCTGTACAGGTTGTTCACCTCTAGCGTATAATCTTAATCTATTGAAGTTCTGAAAATTATAGGAAAACCTATCCTGACCACTGTTATTTCTAAACCATTCTTGTTCAATAGCGTTTCCAACAGCTAAACCATATTCAAATGATTTCTTTTCTTCTTCAGGTACCACCTGATCTGGAAAGATGCTATTATTAGTATTGTAGACCATTTATTATATTATTTTTGAATTTTGACCTGAATTATTATATTTTCTAAAACCTAAAGATACTTTAGATATTACTCTTTGCGCAACAGGCGTGTATCTGTGTTTATTACAAGCCATCATAGCTAAACCAGAGCTTATAGATGCATCGTGTTTAGTTCTATTGTTTATATTAAATTTTGCCCAATCTTCTAAAGTCCTTTGAAAGTACATGTTACCGTAACCTTCGTTTAGTAAACCAACGTGGTTTTCTATATAATCCTCTATAGCTGCCGCGTGAGCTTGCTTTATGTCTTCACTTGAATTAGGTATTCCACCTATTTCTCTTTCTGTTACAGATAGCTTGTGCATAACCTTATCAGGTCTATTCATAGAGTAACCTCTGTAACCTCTTCTTTTCATATAATATAATAGTCTCGGCTTATTGTTCTCTGCCAGTATAGGCATACCATAAAAAACTAATGCCATTAAAACATCTTCAAAAAACATATCAGCTGTTTGTGGTCTAGCTATATATTCTAAGAAAAATAAGTTAGGCGGCACGTCTTCCATTGAAAACTTAGTTAAACCGTGTAAAGATCCTTTAGAACCTCTACCGTCAACTGTACCAGATATATCATAACTATCGCATCCAAAAGCTCCACAGTGCTCATTACCAGGATACTTAACGTTATTTTTTATATTGTATCTATTTTGCAGTGTAACTGGAGGAACCCAGCTAACAAAAAATCTTCCACTTTTGCTAGGCACGAACAGCACTCTAGTATCTTTAATCCCACCTTCCCACTGAAAATTACCCTGTGTAACAACATTAGTATTGCGTAGATCTTCATTATAGTCTATTTGCTCGTATATTTTACCTAAATTAAATAAAGATTCTTTAGCTTCATCTCTAAAAGCATGCTTCTCTGTTCTTGGAAACTGTCTATAGTATTCGTTTAAACCATCTTGGTCATCATGTAATCCATCTACTTCATTTTCCCAATGTGATATAACTCCTATATCTATATCCTCACCATCTATACCTTTGATTGGTTTTTTTGGAGTGTCGAATACAGGTAATCCATAAGAATCAATGTATCCTTCGTAATTCCACTCCATAGGTACGAACAAACTATATAGTCCTGAGCTAGTCTGTCCGTTGCGGTTTCTTTTTGTGACGTCCGAAGACTCGTATAGTTTTTTAAAATTTGATCCACCCTTGTCTAATGCGTTTGAAGTAGATCCCATCATGCACTTACCTACTATTTTTCTACCTAATCTTAACGTTGTTTTCGTAACCCTCCAGTTGTTGAGGATGTTGTCTGGTCTCTCCCATTTACCCGATTCATCGTGGACGAGGAGCTTGAGTTTCTCTCCATCATAGGAGTTGTCCCCTGTATTCTTCCAGTCGATCGTGGTGTCAAGACCCGCCTGTAAGTCTTCCGTTGTTTCTTTGATTGAATTACGCGTGAGCCTTTTCGAAGGTACCTTGTATGATAATTCTGTCTTTGGACGCTCCATTCCGTCCTGTATTGGTTTAAAAAAGAAGGGGTAATTGATTGATATGGGTACAACTTTATCAGTGAACATTTTCTTAGCATCAGCTCCAGACTTAGAGAGTATTCCAAACCTAGCATCTCTTGAAATTGTTGCCTGGTTAACTGTGTCGGATGATGCCATGAAACTAAATCCAGACCGTCTGTTCTTAAGATAGCACATTCCGTAACACCTACTGTCCGATTTACAAGCCTCCCAGAATATGTAGAATAACCTGTTTGACTCGCGAAAATCTGCTGACCCCACGTCAATTTTAGTCCACTGCAGGTACATGTACTGAGAACCAGTAATATAAGTAGGAACGCCGTTGCTATAGAACCAATAGCCTTCTTCACGACGAACAAACTCCCTGTTGATGTACTCGTACCATTTTTCTTTAAACTCGACTGGTCTTTCGTTCCAATCATAAACTGTTTTTATTTTATTTAATTCAGATGGATATTCTAAAACTTTCCAACGTTGTTCTTCTTTCTTCTTAGAACACTTGTACACGTCTTCAGCCAATGGAAGAGCTATTAATAGATTTTGTATACTATATATCTCTCCTATTTGTCCTGTTTTGCTTATGACAACTATGTCATGCTCTTTATTGTATCCGTATTCCCATTTCTTAAGCCTATTCATCCTACTTAGAACGTTTGGCTTTATATGGTCTTCTACTATATGGTATAGATCTTGCTTGTACATTATCTAGATCTTCCTTCTGCGAAACCCTTAAACTCTTCAGCTTTAACAGCGCTAGCTTTTGGTTTATCATTTAAAAGATCTTCTTCTGACTCTATTCTAGCTAATATTTCAAAAGCATCAAATATAGCAAGTTTCTTTGTAGCGGCAGCGTTTTTAAGTCTGTCAGCAGAGATATCATCTTCTGAGTCAACGATCTTTTCTTTTGCTACCTTTATAAGTTCTTCAACTGCTATTTGCCCAGCTTGGATTATATTCAGTTTCGTTTCTTTTATTTTCATATTTAATTAAAATGTCATTGGGTTCCATGCAGTATACAACCTGGTCATTAATTAAAAACTCAAATTCTCTGTTTTTCTTAAATCCAACCAAATCGCCTTCATTTATTTTAAGAGCTTCTAAGACACTGTTTCCGTATTTTACTATACCAACACATTCTTTTAACTTTCTTAAACTAGAGCCATCCTTATCAACAACTGGCTTAACGAAACAATATTGTTTTAACGTTTTCCAGTCGTCACCTACTTTTTTCATGTATATCTGATCATCAGAGGCAAAATACATATCATCTTTGAAATATTTTCCACTGTTTACAGATTTACCTTTTTGATTGTAGTATCTTCTAAATATATTATGATGCACTATAACTTTGTCACCTTTCTTTAGTTCTGTTTCAAACGCTAAAGGTACGGCAATTATTTCCGCTTCTCTATTAACAAACTTATGACTAGCGATACTAGAGTTAATTATTAGCTTTTTATCACCAATACTTAACTCGTTATTGTATCGTTTGCCTATAGGTTTAATTATGAACTGGTAAACACTGTTCATTAATACTCTAAATCGTATTCAACAGATATTGCCATATTGCTATTAAACTTCTTCCAAGGAAGAATTTCATCGTGCTTTTTTATATATATATTATAAGAGTCGTCTCCATCCTGAAATAATATATCAGAAATAGTGTGACCGCCGTAAACCTGTTGACCTACAGCGTAATGCATAGCTTCGTTCTTATAATCAGAACCTATACTTATTTTTCTTATAATGTTATTAGTCATTACTCTTTTTCTTCTTCTATGTGAGTGTAAGTACCATCTTCGATGTTAACATTAATAGCTCCGTAGATATCTTCTAATTCTTTTTTATACTTTTCAATATCTTCTACTAATCCAGCGTATTCATGCAGTAGATTATGTTTTTGAGTTTCAACATACCCAATATTAGTTAAAGATTTGTTTAGTTCTTTTTGGTGCTTTTGAATTCCTTCTAATTGCTCGTCAGTAATTTTGTTTACCTCTTGGTTCGATTCTTTTACTTTAGTTTCTACTTTTTTCATTTGATTTAATTTAATTATTTTACTTTATCTTTTATTTTCTCGTATGTTCTTAGTCCGCCAAGCCCGAGCATTCCTAGCAGTACTGTCATTAAGTGTTCCATTTGTAATGGTGGTGGAGCATCTGTTGTTTTTGTTATCCATATAAATAAATCACGTATAACAAAATTGTAAGCTAACGCAAAGCCACATATCCAGCCTATAAAAGGTCTCCATCCGGCAACGAATAATGTTCGATGTGAAGCTTCAGCTAGATTTATTTTGGTTTGAAGTTCTATTAATTTTTCAGGATCTAATTCCTTCCCTTTAATTGCTTCTCTTATTTCCCAAGCTAAACCTCCAGCTACAGACTTCCTACCTTCACCTCCTTTTAAAAGACCTAGTAGTACTTTCCACATTTAGCTTCGATTAGCAGCTCTTCTAGCTCTTTCAGCCTTTCTTTCTTGAGGAGTTCCACCTGTTAGTTTTTTGTGAGCAGCTGCGTTTACCGCTCGTCGCTCTTGAAAAGATTTGCTTGTAGTTCCAGTTCTAGGATCTTTTGGATTAGATTTACTATCAAACAAAGTAGAGTCTAATCCTATTTTTTTACCAGTTTTAGGATCTATTTTTCCATTGTAATTTAAGCCACTCGCTTTGTTATCTACAGGCATAGTGGTTAATAAGTTTTTAGCGTGTTTTTTAATCCATGATTCACTCATAATATAGTTTTTTAGTTATGCGTTTTTATATGCTTCTTTTTCCCAAGGAAGGTTTTTAGCACCTTCTTTCATTGAATCTCTTGAGTATTTTTTACCTTTCCAATATACGTACTTATCGTCATAATCAAGATCACCTCTTTTCATTTGCTTTATATGAACCATTTCGTGATTTATAACGTCATCTATTTGCTTAGTATCTTTAATGTCTTTATTAATTACTATAGTACCATTATTGTTAGCTTTGCCCAAAACACCATCTTCCATATCCACATGATATATAGGCGTGTTATTGTTAGCATACGGAGCACCATTCATTTTAAAAGCCATATTTATTTTTTATAAGGAAAAACTTTATTTAAAGTTTCTTTTCTTTCTTGGCATCCACAAGGCATGTTAAGACCATCAGACACTTTATCTACGAAAGTTTTAATACCCGTAGCTTTAGTGAATTTTTCTATACTGTCTCCTAATCCTTGTGATTCCATTTACTTTTTTTTGGTATACTTACATTTAACGTTTTTAGCTGGCGAACTCATATAAGCTCCAGAACCAGCAACTTTAGGACCTAATCCTGAGTTGTGAGCAGGGCTTTCTTTTTTACCATACATTTTAGCTGGCGAATCATGCTTATAATCTTTATCAGCATTATGAAGTTGCTTTTTAGCGTCATAAATTAATTCACGATCGTGAATCATTTCTTGTTTTCTTGAGTGTCTTGCATTTCCAGTGTAATTACCGTAGTGTCCTTTTTCCATTTTTAGTATATTTATTTAGCATTTCCATCTTTTTCTAGCAGCTTTACCTCTTTCACCGGTCCAACCTTTCGATCTAGCGCAGAAAGATTTACGACGTTTAGCATCTTTGCTTCCTGGTTTTACATCTCCAGTTACAGCAGTTTTTAATTTACTACCTGGATTTTCTTTTTTATACTTACTAACACCGGCACTTGTCATACCAGCACCTTCTTCTGTCGTTCTAAAGTTTCTACCTTTACCTTTAGTGGTTTTTCTAACTTTTAAGAAAGGTGATTGTGATTGTTCGTACGCCATGTTTTAATTATTACTTCTTTTCGTTAAGTTTTACCCATTTAGTTACTGTATATCCGATACTTATAAGTAACAGGACAACTTTTAAGGTCACCTCTATATGCGTCATGCTTATCGCTAATGTTAATGCGTTGGCTACCAGTAGTTTGATATCTCCTGTTGCCATTTGTTATCTTCCTTTAGCTAACTGAGTAATAGGTCCAGACTTGTACATAGTAGGAGCTTTAGAAACCTCCATACCTGTAATACCAGAACTTGATCCTTTACCGTGTAAACGCCCTGTCTGATCTAATGGTCCATCCCATATAGCTGATTCACCAACTACTCCACTTGAGTTTTTAGCTGCTTTTTGATGTGCTTTGTCGTTGTGCATAATTTATTTTTTTTATTTGTTAGATTCTGCTTTTAATCCTTCATATATAGCAGTGTTACCACTTTTGTATACTTCACTATCGGGTCCAAAAGCATCTTCCTGCTTTTCAGACATAAACATAGGAGCATTGCTTCCTAAAGAAGCTTGTCTTGCGTTTATATCACCGTATATTTGTCCTGCTGTGCTTTGAACTGTTTCACCGAACAAAGGCTTAGCTACTCCTCGCTCGTTAGCTGGAATAGGTGGTTGTAACGTCATATCCGTGTTAGCTATTGCCGCGACCGCTGCAGGATCAATCATTTTTAAAGGATCTTTATAGTTCATAATTATCTGTTTTTATCGTTGTTTACGTTTCTTATTGCTGTGATTAATACTTTGTCTGTATATGTTTTACCTTTCATTATACTATTTCTAGAACTAGTTGGTATGTCTTCATCACCAAGCATAATACGATACATTCTTGCTATTAGCTGTTTACACTTTAACGAAACTTTGTAGATGTTGTATTTTTGCGTTGTCCTATTGTAGTTTCTAAAAACTACTACCCAACCGTCTTTTATCAACTTGTTCCAGCGTCTGTTGTCCCAACTGTAAGCGTATGTACCGATTTTAAAATCTTGTTTTGTAAACATTCCCATGCAATCAAAGTATATAAGCAACTCTAAATCAGCATCATTAAGCTTGTTATTTCTACAAGCCCATCTTCTAACTATCCGATAGTGTTTAAGTAGGTTTAAGTCCCTAATGTCACTAGCCTCTAGTTTTCTCACAAAACAACTACAATATCCTGTATTTTAATAACAGTGTATTGATCTTTATCAAATTCTATAATATGTCCAGCATGTCTATCATAATAGATTTCATCGCCTTCTTTTAAAGCTTTTACTTCGTCACTAACAGAATTAATAACAGCTTTAATGTATCTTATATCTTCTCTATCTTTTTTAACTAAAAGTAAACCACCTTTAGTTTTATCGCCCGTAACTTTTACAGGCGTTATAATTATGTTATTACCTATTGCCTTCATCGATTCTCAAGTTATTGATTACACAATCAGTTGATAAAATCGTTGTAGCTACGGAAGCCGCGTTACGAAGTGCACTTTTAGTAACAAGTAGAGGATCTATAATTCCTTGCTTAATCATATTCACCATATTACCTGTAACCACATTAAGACCTCTACCCTTACTTTTTGGTAATTCATATTCTAATATACCAGCATTATCTAATATTGTCTTAAAAGGTGCTCTAATTGCTTCTAGCAACACTTCTTCTCCAGCTGACTTAGCAACTATATTTTGTGAAGCGTTTAGTAACGCAATTCCACCTCCTGGAACAATACCTTCTTTGATCGCAGCTTTAGTAGCACATATAGCATCTTCTACTCGATCTGTTTTTTCTTTTAACTCTATATCAGAATTAGCACCAACTTTAACCACTGCAATCTTAGCTGATAATCTAGCTAATCTTTTTTCTAAGCGTATTACCGCTCCTGGGTTCTGTGTAGTTGATAAATCTTCTTTAATTTGCTCTATGATATCTAGAATCTCTTCTGATGAATCCTGAACCTGTATAATAGTATCTTTTTCAGTTGTTACTGATCTAATACAATTACCTAGAAGTTCTGGTTGGATTAAATCCATATCATCGCCAAGATCTTCGTTA
>Ga0233414_10000875_pt1 | contig 11989 bp, 12 predicted proteins | sample Na_anoxic_10_MG_FD_189020 | JGI IMG/M metagenome (GOLD analysis project Ga0233414, IMG submission 189020) | Seawater microbial communities from Saanich Inlet, British Columbia, Canada - Na_anoxic_10_MG | ecosystem: Environmental > Aquatic > Marine > Inlet | place: Canada: British Columbia...
AATCCTGGCCTCTTCAATGCTTGTAGCAAGATCAAAACCCTTTGATTTAATCAAGCCAAGCATGTTTTCACTGTCAACCAAGTTCTTAGTACATCCTAAGCTTATCAAAAACACCTTGTCTTTTATATTCATAAGTGTTCAATAAAATATCTTAATATCATTAAACCTCATTTGCAAAAGCTTGGAGACCTTTGAAAAATGCCCAATTTTGGTCAAGGTCAAAAAAGGCGAAAATTTTAACCACAGGAATATATTGAATATTTTGAGGATTAAAATTTGAGCCTGACCCCAGTACCATCTTCCGGAGCAACCCCGGTTAAATACGCTACGCTGTCCTTCGGAATTTAACGGGGCACGGCGGGGCAAGCGCAGAGATTCGGGAAAAGGGGGCGTTTTGCAAAGGTCTCGCTTGATTTATCTCCTTTACTGGCTTATCCTCTCTTCAGTTTTGGTAACATTTTAACTCTTTAAAAAAATTATGGCGAATCACAAGGGCATGGATATTTCTTTTCTAAACTATCCGACCAGAGTTATATGTCAAGCAAAAGGACAAAATCAGGCACAAATCTAAATGCTTCCCTATCCAATGAAGACACAGAGCTTTTTGAGGCCGCCTGGGAGACAGCCCGAGCAAATCATGGTCAAACATTATCCTTCTATCTACCCGGGATGATCAAGTATGGACAGGAACGAGGACGTTACCCGGCCATATCCATTACAGGAAACCGATGTGAACTCCTGTGTGAGCATTGTAAGGGTAAGCTTCTAAACCCCATGATAAAGATCACAACCTCCGAAGAGCTGGTGAATACCTGTAAAAGACTTGCAAAAGGCAATGCTCATGGAATTCTCTTAACCGGTGGGGCAGACCGCAAAGGAAAACTCCCCTGGGAGAAATACCTAAATGCCATAGAAAAGATCACACAGCAAACCACCCTGTATATTTCTGCCCATACCGGATTCCCCGACTATGAATCTTGCCTCCTCCTGAAAGAGGCCGGTGTGAAGCAGGCCCTTATAGATGTCATGGGTGATGAGAAGGCAGCCACCCAAGTCTATCACCTCAATGGTCTAAAACCTCTCTTTCATGCATTAGATGCAATCAAAAAAAGCGGCCTTGAGCTCATCCCTCACATTGTAGCTGGGTTGTGGTATGGAAATATTAAAACCGAATACAGGGCCCTGGAAATCATCCATCATTACCAACCCACAGCCTTGGTTATTGTTGTCCTTACCCCTCTGAAAGGAACACCAATGTTTAGTGTTTCACCTCCATCATCTCTTGAGGTTGGACGATTAATTGCTAGGGCAAGATTGCTGATGCCTAAGACTCCTATTTCTTTGGGCTGTGAAAGACCCAGAAACAGAGAAGGGGAGCTGATGGAAAAGTTTGCCATTCGAGCCGGAGTCAACCGCATGGCTATCTGGTCAGAAGGGGCAGTTCGGGAGGCCAAAAAACTTGATCTAATCCCACGTTTTCAGGCCACCTGCTGTTCACTTAACTATCATCCCAAATTTAGTGTTCCCGATTAAGATGGCTTCTAAAATCACCGTATATCCGCTTTTTTTTTGACAGCTCTTAATGTAGTATGGTAGACGAATCTCGACAAATTTGATTTTATGTAACAGTTTAGATCTTTGAAAGTATGTAAGACAAGGGCATGGGGGTCTCTTTTAAGAACCGAGAAATTGGTTGCTTGATTGTGAACATTCCTGCTGCCTGAGGCGGGCGGAGAGGGTACTTTGCTTGATGCCCGGAGTTTTGCACGGGGCATAATGCCAGAAAGTCCGCCGCCCGCCGTAACTTCCCGGACCGCTGAGTCTTAAGTGGCGGCCTAGTCGGTTTCTTAAAAGAGACCCCCATGTCCTTGTGATTTACTCATGGTTTTTTCAAATAGCTAAACTTTTACGATTTTATATTTTGGAGGTGTATGATGTTTGAAATCTTGAAGCGTCAGGAAATGGCTGATGGCACAGTGGTCCTAAACGAGATCAGTGCGCCACTCATTGCAAAAAAAGCCAAACCAGGGCAGTTCGTCATCTTGAAGGCCAATGAAACCGGGGAGCGCATCCCTCTCACTATGGCCGATACAGACCCCAAAAAGGGCACAATCACGATTATTTATCAGGTTGTTGGAAAATCCACGGCCCTGTTCAAATCCCTCAAGGTGGGGGAACAGTATCAGGATGTGATCGGCCCCCTGGGTAAGGCCACGCATATTGAGAAACTGGGGACTGTGGTTTGTGTTGGAGGGGGCACGGGCGTTGCTGTCATGCATTCTATCACCCGTGGGCTGAAGGAAATTGACAACAATGTAATTGCTATTATTGGAGCCAGGACTAAGGATCTTCTTATCCTTGAAGACAAGATTAAGGCCGCGTCTCACAAACTACATGTGTGTACGGATGATGGGTCTTATGGCCATCATGGGTTTGTAACGGATGTACTCAAGGATGTCCTGGAGAAGGAAGATGTAAAACTCGTGGTAGGAATCGGCCCAGTTCCCATGATGAAATTTGTATGCAAGGTTACGGAGGAATACAAGGTCAAGACCCTTGTAAGCCTGAACTCCATAATGGTGGATGGAACAGGTATGTGTGGTTGCTGCCGTGTGAGTGTTGGTGGAAAGACACAATTTGCCTGTGTGGATGGTCCAGAATTCGATGGGCATGAAGTTGATTTCGATGAACTGACGCAGCGTCTTCAAGCCTATACGGCAGAAGAAGCAGCTGCTTATGATCGATATAAGCATGAATGTAAGGCAGGTTAGATAACACGCACTGATGATCAGAAACGGTACGCTCTAAAGAATCTACCAATTTTGCGGCCTTTTCATTATACTAGCCAACATCAAGGTTTATGGAGGATTGAATGGAAGACAAAAAACCTAAAAAGGAAAAAATACCAAGACAACAAATGCCTGAACAAAAACCTGAGATTAGAAGACGGAATTTTGAAGAGGTTCCCTTTGGCTTAACCAAAGAATTAGCCATGAAAGAGGCAGAGAGATGCCTCCAATGCAAGAAACCCGCATGCATTGAAGATTGTCCTGTTTCTGTTGATATCCCAGGTTTCATTAAACTTATCAAAGAAGGTGAATTTACCAAATCTATTCGCAAAATATGGGAGAAAAATGCCCTCCCGGCCGTGTGCGGCAGGGTCTGTCCCCAGGAAATCCAATGTGAGGGAAAGTGTATCCTTGGTAAGAAGGGGGATTCTGTGGCCATTGGCAATCTGGAGCGCTTTGTTGCAGATCTTGAACGCGAGCAGGGAAGCGGGGAACTTCCACCAAAGGCTGAGCCCACCGGTAAGAAGGTGGCTGTAGTAGGATCCGGGCCTTCAGGATTAACTGTGGCCGGCGACCTTATTCTAAAGGGGCATGATGTGACTATATTCGAGGCCTTCCACAAGCCGGGCGGTGTCCTGGTATATGGTATTCCTGAGTTCAGACTTCCCAAGGATATCGTCTTTTCAGAGGTAAATTTCCTTGAGAAATTAGGGGCAAAGCTGGAATGTAACGCAGTAGTGGGACGAATTGTATCAATAGATGAACTTTTTGAACAGGGCTATGATGCCGTCTATATCGGGGTGGGCGCTGGTCTGCCAAGTTTCCTGAATGTCCCAGGAGAAAACCTCATAGGCATTTACTCGGCTAACGAGTACCTGACAAGATCCAATCTTATGAAGGCATACCTGTTTCCCAAATATGATACACCTATTGCCATTGGCAAGAATGTAGCGGTATTTGGCGCCGGAAATGTGGCTATGGATTCAGCACGGACTGCCATGCGTTTGGGTGCAGACACGGTGCGCATTGTTTACCGTCGTTCACGAGAGGAGATGCCCGCTCGGGGCGCTGAAATTCATCACGCAGAAGAAGAGGGTATTGAATTCTATTTACTTACGGCACCAACCCTTTTTTCGGGTGATGAAAATGGTCGCGTGACCGGCATGGAGTGTCTCAAGATGGAATTGGGTGAACCAGACGAATCCGGACGGAGACGTCCAGTACCTATCAAGGGCTCTGAATTTCAGTTGGAGTGTGACCTGGCTATTATTGCAGTCGGCGCAGGGCCCAATCCCCTTTTGACCCAGACCACCGAGGGGCTGGAACTGAACAAGTGGGGTTATGTCATTGCCGACCATGATACAGGAAAAACCACTAAGAAGGGCGTATGGGCAGGTGGAGATATTGTGACTGGCTCTGCCACGGTCATTTTGGCCATGGGGGCAGGGAGGGCGGCCTCCGATTCCATACATCAATACCTCACATGGGGATGGTAATCGATCTTCCTCGAATAAAGATTATTTTAGTTCATGGCCATAGGTCGACTTCTGGATGCCGGATCGGGCCTGCCCCGTACCGGATACGGGGTCCGGCATGACAGAATTCGGAATTTGGTTTTAACGGTAAGTGTCGTTGTAGGGTTAACTTTACTCAATTTTCATTACTTTATATCTGCGCCTCCGCAAGGAGGCGTTCTTGCTTTGATTATGCCAAATATACGTAACTTCAGCATCATAGCCCATATTGATCACGGAAAATCCACACTCGCTGATCGCCTGATTCAGAAAACGGGCCTTGTGGAAGAAAGGAAGTTCCGAAATCAGCTCTTGGACACTATGGACATAGAGCGTGAGAGGGGGATTACCATAAAAAGCCAGGCCATAACCCTGCCCTATATAAACAATGATAATCAGGAGTTTGAACTTAACCTAATTGATACGCCGGGCCATGTTGACTTTTCCTATGAGGTCTCTCGGGCTCTTGCCTCATGCGAAGGAGTGCTCCTCCTTATTGATGCTGCACAGGGGGTTGAAGCCCAGACCGTGGCCAATCTATATGCAGCTATGGAGCACAACCTTGAAATCATTCCGGTAATCAATAAGATCGACCTGCCTTCTGCAGATATAGATCGGGTCAAAAAGCAAATCGAAGTAGACCTTGGCCTCGATGCTGAACTGACCATCCTCTGCTCTGCAAAGGATGGGACTGGAATAGAAGATGTTTTGGAGACCGTTACCAAAAATATTCCGCCTCCGGTGGGCCGTGCTGACGAGCCTTTAACCGCTCTAATATTTGATGCGCACTATGACCCTTTTAGGGGGACTGTCGTAAGTTGCAGACTTTTTTCTGGAAAGATCACCCCGGGAGATACCATACGGCTTATGTTCAATGGGGCCACATACAAGGTGGAAGAAGTTGGCATTTTCCGGTTAATAAGAATACAGAAGGGCTCCCTGTCTGCTGGGGAGGTCGGTTATATCATTGCAGGCATAAAGACGGTCAGCGATATAAAAATCGGAGATACTATTACTCTTGACACTGACCCCGCAACTAATCCTCTGCCAGGGTTCAAGGAAGTAAAACCTGTTGTCTTTTCTTCTATCTATCCTGTCTCATCAGAGGACTATCAATCCTTGTCTGATGCCCTGGAGAAGTACAAACTGAATGATGCTGCCCTTGTCTTTCAAAAAGACTCATCTGCGGCCCTCGGATTGGGGTTTCGGTGTGGCTTTCTTGGACTTTTACATCTCGAGATTGTCCAAGAGCGTCTTGAAAGGGAATTTGGTCAATCTATTATCATGACCGCCCCTACGGTTCAGTATCGTTTCACACTGACCAATGGAAAAAAAATTACTATCGACAATCCCACTTATTATCCCGACCCTGTTACTATAGAAAGGGGCATGGAACCTTACATAAGGGCCAACATTTTTACACCTGAACGTTACATGGGAGCAATCGTTGACCTTTGTACAGAACGCCGTGGTGTTAACTCCAGATTCAATTGTCCAACCCCTGGGCGCCTGGAAATCCAGTTCGATATTCCTTTAGCTGAAGTTATTTATGATTTTTATGACCGTCTTAAAACCGTGACCCAGGGATATGGCTCATTTGACTATGACTTCCTGGATTACCGGGAAAGTGACCTGGTAAAACTGGATATCCTCTTAAATGGCGAAAAGGTAGACCCTCTTTCTCAGATTGTACATAGAGATCGTGCCAGGCCAAGGGCACTTAACGCATGCGAACGGCTAAAAGATGAGATCCCGCGGCACCTTTTCAAGATTGCCATCCAGGGCGCCATCGGTGGCACCATTATTGCGCGATCCACTGTCTCGCCTTTTAGAAAAGATGTTACAGCCAAGTGCTATGGTGGGGATATCACAAGAAAACGCAAACTCCTTGAAAAGCAAAAAAAGGGCAAAAAACGAATGAAGACTATTGGTTCAGTCACAATACCACAGAGCGCATTTGTAGCAGTACTAAAGACAGAAAACAAGTAACTGGAACAATTTCCTCCCCCTCGACGGGGGAGGATTAAGGTGGGGGTGACAACTTGAATCCCATGAATACATACCAAAAACCCGGTCTCTACATCCATATTCCCTTTTGTCGCAGTAAATGCCCATACTGCGCTTTCTATTCCCTTGCTTCCAATTCCCTTATTTCCCCGTGGCTGAATAGCCTCAAAAAAGAAATTGTTTATTACAAAGACCAGTTCGAGTGTTTTGATACCCTTTACATCGGTGGCGGCACCCCCACATTCCTTGATGCCTGGGCATTAGAAACTATTATGAAGCACATCTTAAATAATTTTCATTTTGCGCCGGATACTGAAATTACCATAGAAGCGAATCCTTGCGATTTGACTCGGGAGAAAATCAATGTACTCAAAGAGTTAGGTTTCAACCGAATCAGCTTAGGAATCCAGTCCTTTAATGATCAAGAGCTATTGTTCTTAGGAAGAAAACATTCAGTTAGGGAGGCCGAAACAGCACTGACATTGCTAAGATCCTGCGGATTTGAAAACTTAAGTGTGGACCTAATCTATGGATTTGAAGGTCAATCCTTAAAAGAATGGACAAAGACCCTTAACCGAGCCCTTTCATTTCAGCCCGAGCATCTTTCCTGTTATCAATTGACTTTCGAAAAGCGAACACATTTTGGGAGGCTGAAAGACAAAGGCCTAATCAAACCCATTAGTGAAAAAGAGGAGTGCACGTTTTTTTCTGCAACCTCACAGTTTCTTGAAAGCCATGATTATATCCATTATGAAATCTCAAGCTTTGCCAGGGGAAAGACATATTACTCTCGACATAATAATAAATACTGGCATCACATTCCGTATCTTGGACTCGGACCATCGGCCCATTCGTTTCACGAATCCAGTCGCTGGTGGAATGTCCGGTCAATCAAGAGATATTGTGAGTTACTTGAAGATGGAAGGGCACCCATAGAGGGGTACGAAAACCTGACCGAGGATCAATTGAGACTTGAATCAATAAGTCTTGGTTCAAGGACAAAAGAGGGATTTGATCTCAAAGAAATCTCTTATAATCGCTCATCAAAGGATGTGCTTATGAGACTTCAAACCTCAGGATTAATATACATCAAAAACAACAAGGTTATCCCTACCAAAAAGGGCTTTCTCGTGGCCGACCACCTTGCTTGCTGCCTTTTTTGATTTCCCCTTCCCTGTTGGCCACCGGCTCCGCTTCCAGCCCGTAGGCTTCCTGCTCGGAGAGCATACAGCTCGGAGAGGCATACAGGCCGGAGGGTGGAGCCTATGCCTCGGAGAGGAGGGGAGAACAAGGCGAGGAAAATAAAAAAGGCATCTCGTATAAATTCAACGAGATGCCTTTGGTTATCGTATTTAAACGACTTAAATTTTATTAACGTTCTTGGCCTTAGGTCCTCGATCGCTTTCTTCTATCTCAAAGCTCACCCGTTCACCCTCAGCAAGGGTCTTAAATCCGGAAGCCTCAATTGAAGAATAATGAACGAACACATCTCCACCGTCTTCCTTTTCAATAAAGCCAAATCCCTTTTTATCACTAAACCACTTTACTGTTCCTTCTGCCAAAGTACGGACCTCCTTTCAAAAATTTCCCAATTGATCCCAAGCCTAAGGTCGACACTCTGACAAAGTACATATAACTTCCGAGCAAAACCGACCCGCATATGTAGCCGGGGTATTGTTATTTTAGACAATATGCATAGACTTTCCAAACGTCAAGTAAAAAAGGTGCTGTCCAGTTTATTTACTTCAACTGAAAACGGATCGGAACTCTTACCCACATTTCCACTTTCTCATTGCCTTTCATTCCTGGTTCAAACAGCCAATTTTTCACCGACTTCATTGCAACCTTGTCCAGAATCGGATATCCGGTGGACGTAAAAATGCGGAGATCTGCCGCCCTTCCCTCACAATCAACCAATACTTCCAGAATAACGGTTCCTTGATAACGCCTTTTCTTGGCAAGTTTAGGATATTCTGGCGGGGGGTTTTTTCGATATATGGGTCTCGCCTCCCGTACAAAACTTTTTGGTGAAATTGAAACCACTTCTTCTGTCTCTTCAACAACCTTTTCATCAAATATATTTGATGTTAAATCCGGAGGAAGATCAAGCGGCTTTTCCATGACTTCATGCTGTTCAGGCTTAACAACAGGTTCCGGCTTTGAAGCAACCAATGGCTTTACCAATGGCTTTACCGGTTTTCGAGGTATTGGTTCGACAATACGCTTTTTTTTCTTTAATTTCCGTATCGGTTCAGGCTTTTTTTGAACGATATCAGGTCGTTTTTGAATAATAACAGGTTTTTTTATGGCAGGTTTCGATTCCAAGGTCTGTGGCTTATGAAAAGCAAGCGTCATGGTTACGACTTCAGGCTTGGATTTGAACACAAATTTTTTCTTAAGCCACTCAGGCGCCATACTTAATAAAAGGCCATGTATTACCACGGCCAGTCCTGCGGCTACCAAGAAACGTCTCACTTCTTATAACCTACCTCCGCCTGGAGGGAAATCCGGTTAATCCCTCCCATCCTGATCTGATCAAGAACTCTAAACAGCTCCTGGTATGGAAGACTCCGGTCAGCAAAAAGCAGAACACCGGATTTACTGTCTGTTTGAGCCTTTTTCTTCAACACCTCTGCCAAGGATTCCAGTGAAACCTTTTCTTTGTCCACATAGATGATTCCAGACGATTTCACTGTCACTGACAGCACCAAATTCTTGTCAATCTTGACAGTGGTAGAAGAAGGAAGTATCACCGGCAATCCTCGATGAACGGCCATAGAAAGCATCGCATAAATAAAAAAGACTAAGAGAAGAAAGACAATATCAATCAGAGGGAGCATTTCAATACGGACTTTTCGCTCTGTATTAAGGTTGACCTTCATATTAGATCCTCATCTTGTTTGCCTGGTTCCAGTGCCAGTTTTTCATAGACAATCTCAAGACTGGTGGCATATTTTTCAATTGTCAGCGCAGCATTTTCCACACGAGTATTAAAGTAGTTATAAGGGAAAACCGAAAGTATAGCGATTCCGAGGCCTGCTGCTGTTGTGATCAACGCCTGGGCTATTCCGGCAGTAACAGCCTGAGGGTGTTCAATGCCGCTTGTCCCCAATATCTCAAATGAGTTAATAATTCCAATCACTGTCCCGAAAATGCCAAGAAGAGGAGAAACGGTAATCATGGTATCCAGGGCACCCATATACCTGCGCATTCGCTTGATTTCTTCGGCTGCACCTGATTCCATTGCCTTGGTCATAGAAAATTCCCTGTGAAGAATTCCACTGATCAGGATTCTGATCACAAAATCATTAGAACCTGCAACTTTTTTTCTGACCTCCCCCCAATTCCCACTGCGGCATAACTCAAGAACCCGATCCACAAGGGACTGATCCCGCCTCATGTCTTCTCTGAACCAGAATAATAGACGATCTATGATCACTGTCAGGGCAATGATTGAACAGGCCAAAAGCGGATACATGACCGGCCCACCCTTTATGAAAATATCTATCATAACTTTATCCTTTCGCTAATTAAATTTATCTCTTGCCTATAACCGCCTGCCAATAAAATCCCCTTGGTAACAATTTATCTCAAACTTACCCGTGGACTTCCAGAAACGGGGTTTTTATCAACGATTACCGGACACCCATAAACAGCCTCAATATTAGAGGCAGTAATGACCTCATCCGGCACTCCCGTTGAATATACATACCCCTCCCTCAACATAACCATTCGGTCGCAGTATTTGGCTGTCAAATCAATGTCATGTGAAACCACGAATACACTCAAGCCTGCTTTGTGAGTCAAAGAAGAGATCAAATCAAAGATCTCGCTTTTGTACTTAAGATCCAAAAAGGATGTAGGTTCATCTAACAAAATAACTGTTGGTTCCTGAGCAAGTGCCCTGGCTATAAGTACCCGTTGCTTTTCGCCACCTGAAAGCTCATGGATGGATCGCTCCGATAACTCAAGACACTGCGTGTCTGCAAGTGCCTTATAAACCACCTCCATATCCCGCTTCCCTTCAAACTGAAAGCGACCCAAATGGGGAAAACGGCCCATACAAACCACTTCAAGGGTAGAAAAAGAAAAGTGGAAATGGCTCTCCTGCGCTACCATCGCCACCTCTCTTGCCAGACCTGACCTGTTATAGCTGCTAATAGGCTTTTCCTTAAGCAATACATCTCCCTCTTGAGGGATCAAGATTCCGTCTATTACATTGAGAAGCGTGCTCTTTCCTGATCCGTTCGGCCCCATCACACCCAAAAGTTCACCTGGTCGAATATCGAGATCCAAATCCTTTAAGGCCCATGACTCACCGTAACTGAACCCTACGTTTTTCAAACTCAGGACCGTGCCCATTTACTACCCCTTGTTTTAAGCAGATAAATAAAAAAAGGAGCCCCGATAAAGGCCGTGATAACACCAACAGGCAACTCACTTGGCGAAACAACCGTCCTTGCAAGCGTATCCGCAGCTATCAAAAAAATTGCTCCCCCAAGTGCTGAAACCGGCATCAAAAGGCGATGATCAGAGCCAAGGACCATTCTCCCAAGATGTGGAACAACAAGTCCCACAAACCCTATCAATCCGGAAAAAGCTACCACCAGCCCGATAACCAGAGAGACAACCAAAAAGCAAATCATCTTTGCCTTTTTAACATCCACACCCAACTGGAGTGCAGTTTCCTCCCCGGCTGTGATCAGATTAAGATGCCTTGAAAGACCATAAAGAACTCCAAACGCTGCAAGAACAATTGGAAAGACGATGATAGACTGGTTGTAGTCGCTCTGTGAAAGGTCGCCATAAAGCCAGAAAAGCATACTGTGAAGGCGATCGTCAACCGCAGTTGAAACAAAAAACATAATGATGGCTGTAAAGAAGGCATTGATGATAACGCCCGCAAGCAGGATGGTTGAAGATTCCATGCCCATCTTTCTTTTGCCTATTTCCAACACCAGGAAAATGGTCAACAGGGCCCCTGCATATGACATGAGAGGAATCCCAAAATTGAAACCGAGACCAAACATTATGCCAAGCACTGCTCCAAAGGCACCACCACTGGAGACGCCCAATATAAAAGGATCGGCAAGCGGGTTACGCAAAAGGGCCTGAAACACTACTCCTCCAAGCGAAAGGGAAAAGCCAACCAACCCTGCCAGCAAAATTCTGGGAAGCCTGATCTTGAGAACAATGAGCCTCACTGTCTCTTTTACATTGGGGTCTCCGATAAAAAGACCCCACAATTGATCCAGGGTTACATCGGCTGTTCCTAACCGCAGGGAAATAAATATGCTCAAAATAAGAAAGAAGCATAGGACAAGAGATATGCGGATGACTCGCATTGGACTCAAGGGCCCTTTAATGGTTAGGTTTGTCATTCGATCTCCTTAAATCCCATTCAGCCTCAGGATGGATTAGCCTGGCCATCACCTCTAATCCCTCGATGATCCGCGGTGATGGACGGTCCAATAGATCGGAATCAACGAGATGGATTCGCCTCTCCTTCACGGCCTGAATAACCGACCACTTAAACCATTCCTGTCTTGCCTGCTCAAACCTCCCACCTCGTTCCATAGAGGATATGATTATGATTTCAGGATTTCTTTTGATGACCTCCTCAATACTAATTCTGGGATATGTGATCGGCTCGTCCTGAGACATATTTCCACCTCCGGC
>Ga0233414_10000876_pt1 | contig 11988 bp, 9 predicted proteins | sample Na_anoxic_10_MG_FD_189020 | JGI IMG/M metagenome (GOLD analysis project Ga0233414, IMG submission 189020) | Seawater microbial communities from Saanich Inlet, British Columbia, Canada - Na_anoxic_10_MG | ecosystem: Environmental > Aquatic > Marine > Inlet | place: Canada: British Columbia...
GTAAGTCACTGCAAAATCAGCAAGTAACGAACCAACTGATATTGTTGCATATTCAGTGTAGTTGACTGTTGCTCCATATACTGCTGATGTAATCTTAACTGTTTGTCTGGATGAATTTGCTGGGTCTGTGGCAACGATTGTGTAATCTACTGCTGACACAGTAGATGCTTCTGTTGCACAGATTTCTACTGCTGACGTAGTTGTTGTTATGCCGGTTGCAACTTTAGTTGTTCTAAATGAGTATGCACCAGATCCGACAGTCATGTTGTTTGCAACAAGATTGCCTGCCATTGTCATTGTGTTTGTTGTTTTGTTGTAAACTACGTTGGCATCTCCACCGAATAAGCCACCGTCATTGAACTGCATCTGTGTGTTAGCACCGCCTGGTGATCCACCTCCGCCTCCGCCTGAGTTAAGAGTCCAACTTAATCCACCTGATCCATCAGTTGCTAATACATATCCGTTGAGTCCGCCGTCAATATGTAAGTTTGCTACTGGAAGTTCTATGTTAGGTGAAGTTTGTAAATTAGCATTACCTGAGACTGCAAGATTACCAAGAGAATCAATGACTACTGGCCCAGTAAATGTAGCAGTGTCTGTGATTGCAATATTGGCTCCACCGATGTTACCTACTACAGATAGTCCTCCACCGACTTGAAGCCCTGTTAACGTACCCACAGAAGTTATGTTTGGTTGACTAGCAACTGTAAGATTACCCGCAAAGTTTGCAAAGTTTGCACTTGCTCCTGCTGAGATATCTGCAAACACACCGTTAGCATATAAAACAGTATCAGATGCACCTGTAAGATTGACTGCTGAGATGTTTCCTATGCCAGTGATGTTTGCATATGTAACATTAGATATGTTACCACCTTCACCTGCAATATGTGTTGCTGTTAGAAGATCAGTACCTACATCATAAATGAAACCTGCATCTCCAGCAAAAGAACCTGCACTATTAAACTGAACTTGCATGTTGGAGCCACCAGGGCTACCATTACCACCACCGCCACCGCCTGATTGTGCTGTCCAACTTAATCCACCTGCACCGTCTGTTTGTAAAACATATCCGTTAACTCCACCTGATATAGAAACAGTCTGTACATCTCCTAATGCAGTGTTTCCAGTGACTGATACATTGAGTGCTGTTAATGTATCTGAAGTCGAGTCAAATACTAGATTTGCACTTGCACCGAATACTCCGTCCTTGTTAAACTGAACTTCAGTGTTTGCTCCTGCTGGATCACTTGAAAAAGATGCTCCATTTGCATAAAAGTAGTTGTTTGCGTAAACACTGTTAGATGTGACATTACCGGCTGGATAGTTATGATTTGTAACGATATTACCGTTTGCGGCTATAGCATCGATTGGTGGCAAGCCTACTGAATATCCGGTTAATGCATTAAATTTGTCTGCGGCCATGTGTTAGTTCCATTGTTGTATCTTGTATTTATGCTGATATAACAAAAATGATTTCATAAAAAAGAACCCTACAGCACTTTTTTAATAAATAAAAGTATGCTTACAAGACAACCAGTTAGACCTAAATGCACTAGTTGCAACATATCTTTTGCTAAACCTAACGGCATTAGTAAACATGGATTTCGGAAGTGGCACAAATATTGTGTAGATTGTGCTAAAGCAATCTATATTAAGAAGATTCCAAAGAAAAATACAATGTGCATTGAGTGTGGGTTTGTGCCAGAAGACATGATTCAGTTAGATATTGCTTATAGAGACTTAAATCCAAATAACAAAACAAAAGAGAATATATTGACAATGTGTGCAAATTGTACTAGATTAAGAAATAAGAAAATAAGAGAAGGACGAAAACAACTAGAAATTTCTGTTGATTCAGAAATTAGAATTTAAAGTTTGATTTCTTCTATTTTATTGTACCAGTCGTTGTAATAGATAGATAATTTTTCTCTGTCATACCCTCTGATTCCTAATAGATCATACATTTCTTTAACAGCATCTAATGTTTCTGTTTCAGATTCATATTTTCTCACATCAAATTCATAAACAACATTTGGTAATGCTCTCATTTCTTCGATGTTTTCTTCATAATCGCAAAGACGTTCATAAAAAACTTTAATATTTGGATCTTTACTTGCTCGTTTTTCTACATAATCATGTGGGTGTGTAAACAAGATAATGTTTGCATTCTTCCAAATCTTTTTGATTTCAATTACTTCTGGATTAAAGTGTGATGCTATAAAAAATTTGTAATCTCCGTGAGATACATCTTTAACATAGTCATGGTATGATATACCTCTCCAAGGATCAATATAATCTTTTTTATCAAATCCGAAAAAAAAGTTATCTGTGATATGAAGATCAGTCCATGTCATTCCCTTTTCTATCTCAGATAACTCACCTAGAAGATATTTTAATTTATCGTCTGGAGAAAAATCTCCTCTAAGTTGTGCTTCTGTTATTTCTTTATGACCGAACAATCCATGATCGGATAGACTCAGACAATTAGCCATAAATTTGCCACCTGAATAATTATGATACCAAATTATAGTTAAGTTGTCTGTTTCTAAATTACAATCTTCTGGACGACATCTAGCCATTTAGAGTTCTTCGCCTTCTTCTCCTCTACCATCACCGTGTCCATTTAATCGTGTGAGTTGATCTTGTACTTCTTTATATGACTCTGCTTCATCTTCGGATACAAGCGGTGGCTCAACGATAGGTTCAACGTTAGTATCAACTTCTACTACATCGTCTATCGTACCAACTTCTCCTACAATTTCATTTACTGAAATATCTAAAGGCACTGTCGTTGATGCTTCTTTCTTTGCTTCTTCTACTTCATCATCAAACTCTTCCCAATAAACATTGAGACTTTCTGCGCCTTCTATATACTTCTCGCCTTTATCATGCCACTTGGTGTTCATATAACCTATACCAGCATAATAGCCTTTGCCTGTAGTATCGTTGTAGTCATAGTCTGTTTCTAATTCTTTTTTATCATACCATACAGAATCAATAAACTCACCCATATCAGTTTCAACAATACCATATGTGAATTTATATTTGTCAAATGGTTCGCCATCTGTTTCTACAAACCAGCAACCAAATCCACCTTTCTCTCCGCTATGAAATGCTAAAGTAGGAACATAGTTATCATCATCTTTAATGTCTTCATCATCAGGCATAGTGCCCATTGAATAACATTCTCTACCATAAAGAGGCATAATTGCTTCTAAAGGAGTTTCAGTTTCTGAGTAGTCATGTTTAGAGTCTAAACCAGTTACTTCTGTTACAAAGAATCCGCTATCAGCATATGCGGCATTAATGTGTTCCAAATCATCACACTCCCACATATAGTAATCTTCTTTAGGAAGAGGGGCATCTGCATCTGGTTGCTCATCGTCCCAATCTAAACTAGTGACATGTTCTATAATAGCCGATTCTCTTTCGCTTCTGTCATCGTGTTCGTTGAGAAAATACTCAACAAATTCTTCGTTTACTGTTCCAATTACTGTTTCTCCGCCATATCTGCCGGCTTCAATTCTGAAGATTCTTTTACTCATAGGTGTACTCCGCTAAAACTATACTCGTATTTAATATATTATACTGCCTCAAAAATAATTTGTCAAGCCTTTTTCTACCCAAAAAAAAGCCTCTAATAAAAGAGGCTTTTAAACTTATTTAATAAGTTGATTATATAATAATCGGCTTATTGGAAAGTTAAGTTTTGAACTGCGATCTCGCCTAAATAATCAGCCGCATTACCGAAAGATGATGCAGTGTTAGTTAGTTCGATGTAACCGTAACGAGTCATAAATGACACGACTGGCTCAAACGTAGCTGGATCTAGTACAACTCCACTGCTCATTAATGGAATATATGGGCAATAGAAGGCAGCCGCATCAGTTTCAGATGAACCTTTGTATCCAACTAATACTGCTTGAGTATCAGGTGCATAAGAGTCAACGAAAACACGCATAGCGCCGTTCAACGTACCAACAAACTTAGTGTTAGTAGGAGCTTCAAAAGTTCCTTCAGTTGTACGTGCAAATGCTGATGTAGTTGCAGATTGTAATACAGTTAAGGCCGCAGAACTCACAACAGCCCAGTTACCTGCGCCTCTACGTGTTCTTTGTGCGATCAAGTTTGCAACTCTGTTGATTAATACAGCAAGTGCCGCATGTTCATCACCAACGTAAGTAGCAGTACCAGATACCGCAGCCTGATTATAAGTGAACTCAGTTGCCGCTAACGTTCTAAGAGATAGTAATACCTCTTGATCGATTTCAGCAGTGATTTCTTGTGCTAAAGCAGCCATAATCTCTGCTTCAACATCGATGCCGTGCTGAGACTGTGCGTCCTGAGCGGCTTCAAATGTCCAACGTGCTTGTAACTTACGTGACTTCGCTTCAACAGCTTGTCTTAAGATTTGCACACTGATTTGCTTACCACCGTTACCTTCTAATACCGCTGTGTCTCCACCTGTATATGAATTGGTTGTCGCTGTTCCACTAGCAGTACGTGAGTATGCTTGTGCAATTTTGAATGGTGATAATGCTTCTTCGCCTGCTGTTACTGATGTAGCGGCAGCCGAGTTGTCAGTCAATGACTGAGCATAACGAACACGCAATGTGTGAATCTGTCCAACAGGACCAGTCATTGGCTGAACGCCGACTAGTTCGTTAGCAATAACAGTAGGCATAACCCTTCTGATTACTGGTAAGATTACACGGTTAAGTGTTGCTATATTTCCTGCTCCGGTGCTACCTGCTGTAGCAGTCTCATTTAAGAGTCCTTTGCGAGTGTTTTCAAGGACGACACCCATTGTTGATCGGCGGTTGCCTTTTAAGCCTTCTAACAGAGCTTCTTTGGTTTCGCCCCAACGACTTTCTAAGAGTACTTTTGACATTGTTATTTCTCCTAATCTATGTCTAGTTTAAATTAAAGCCCTGCCAGACGTTTCAGATCAATTACGTTGCTTCTTGCATCGTAATCTTCTTCTACATGCTGTTCTTTCTTGGCAGATTTATTACCGGTTTGTACAGTTGAAACAGATTCAGTTAAAGATTTCTTTTCAGATTTCTTTTCACTTCCTTCATTTAATACTGCTGGTAAATACTTGTCAAATGCGTTCTTCAGCTTTGGCGTCTGAACGCTTTCAAGTAAAGATCGCATTACTTGAGCCTTCTCTTTGTTCAAAGAAGCAGTTAATTTAACCATTTCTTTTTCACGTTGAGTCGATTCTTTAATAATGTTCACTTCACGTTCTTTTGATTCAATAATTTGATTTGCTTTCGCAAGTTTAACCATTGATTCTGCTAGTTCTTGTTCTTTGTCATTTAATACAGAAACGATCTTACGTGTTTCAGCCTTATCATTTAGATAAGTTGTGCTGAATTCACCTGCGAATGTTTCAAATATCTTACGACCGAAGTTATTCTCCCTAGCGATTTTAATATCTTCTTTAAGTTGTGATAGTTCACCTTTAAGATGTGTTGCAACTGAAGCACTAACTCTTTTGGAACTTTCGGAGACGAATCTCGCTTTAAGTTCTTCAAGTTTAGCACGACCTTCTGCAACTAACTTAACTCGTTGTTCAACCACTGCTTGTCTATCCTGAGCAAATTCTTTGATCTCTCTAGCCAATGCATGAGTGATAAACTTTTGAAGTTTATCTTGGTTTTCCAACTGAATCTTACGATCAGTACGTAGTTCTTTAATTTCTTCTGCTAACTTAGTTACCATAAAGTTATTAAATTTACCTGCACTTTCTTTAAGTTTCAATTTCGCTTTTACACGATCTTCGTTAATAGCCTTCTTCTCTTCGTGGAAGTCTTTTATTTCTTCACTTAGAGATTCCGTTACCATCTTGTCAAGGGCCTCTACCATGACACTTCTGTCATGTTCATATCGTTGTGCAAATTCATTTCTGAGTTCGCCGCGGACTTGATCTTTAGCCTCGTTCAACTTAGTGCTCCAAGTACTTTCTAATTCACTTGCAACATCTTCGTTAATAAGACCTGAATCAATTAATGGTTTGATAGCATCTAACATGCTGATTTCCCCTCTATTTAGATTTTTAAGTCTTTGATAAGACGAGTTACCTCATCTTTCAAATAACGTTCTACTTGTTTATTGCCTCTCGCTTCTCGTGCTACTTCTAAAACTTTATGTCCGTTGGTCATATTCATCAGACCTTCGTATATTGCTTTAGGATAAGCATTTGGTGCACTTGGTTGAGCAACAATATCTACTGTGATTATTTCAAAATCACTTACACGGCCATCTAAATCGTTAACGTTTCCGCTACCTCTACTAGATACACCGAGTTTTACCCCCGACTCTAACATGGTCTGAACTAACTGACCCATTGGAGTTGGTAAAATCTTTAATTTGCCGTAACCGTTCGGTCCATCCATCCACATATTTGAGATCATGTGTGATACACGATCTAAATTGATTTTTAAATCATCTGGATGATCAACTTCACCTAAAACTGAATTGCCCTCTTTAATCTGAGCATTCAGTGTGTCTACGGCATTTTCGATCTCGTTGACAGGATAAACACGTTCATTTGCGTTTTTTACCCCGCCTTGTATGAAGATACCCTTCATATAAAGAGTCTTCAAATTAGAATCACCTTCTTTAACAGACTCGACAACCATTTCGGAGTTGTCGAATGTTAAGTGTTCTTTAAGATATAAAGCCATTTATATCAGTTCCTTAATCTATAACAGATTTAGTGTTTGTACCTGAAGCCTGTGCTGTGACTGGCTTAGGAGCGGCACTCAATGCTTTAGCATTTTTTCCTGGCTGATTTTGATAACCAGAAGCGCCATCAATGTCTTTCGCAGTTGGAGCTGGTCGACCTGACTCGTCACCTTTGTCAAAATCTACTGGATGTGCATCCATTCCTTTTTGACCTGAGTTTGCATCTACTGGAGACTTAGTATTTTCACCGTTGTCTCCCATTTTTGCTGTAACTTTTTGAAGTGTAATTGCTTCTGCAACTAATTCTTCATCATCAACAGAAACGTCTACATCTACTTCTTGGTCGTCAATATCACCTTCGATATCATCTTGCTTGTCTTCGATGTCATGCAAGTCTGCATCCATCTCATCGTCACGACCTTTTAGTTCGTCTTCGTCTGCCATGATTTCATCAAAGTCAGCCATTAATTCGTCTAGTTTGTCTTCGATTCTGATAACAGCATCTTCAACTTCAGAAGATTCTTCACCAGAGTCTCCGTCAATGTCAAAAATCTCTTCAGATTCGATATCAATTTGTTCGTCTTCATCTTCTGAGACGCCTTGTTCTTCTGCGGCGATTTCGTCCATCATTTCACCTACATGCTCTTCACTTTCATGCATGTCATCGTCATCCATAGCCTCTTCTGCCATAATTGACTCATAGATTTCTCTGGACTTTTCTACAACGATGTCGTGGAAAAGGTCTTTTGCCTGTTCTTCGTTCTCATTAATAATGAGGTCGATAAGTTTATCAAATTTTTTGTTTTCCATTATTGGTCTCCTGATTGTTATAAATGGCTTTATGTAAAGATATTTAGCACATAGCCACCAAAAGTGGCTTTTAAGTACTACTTTTTTACGTTTTTTGAGTTTTTGAGGTAAAAATAGACAAAAAAACTAAATTACCTTAGTTTTTTAAATAGAAGGACCGGCGCCTTCTTCTGGTTTTGCACCATACTGATTTTTAACTTTCAGTAAATGTTTTGCTTTTTCGTAATTTCTCACATCTAACATTTTACGCAATTTTCTAATTTGGTTCAATGTGAGTTTAGTTTTCCTAGATGTTCGCCAAACAGGTTTCGAGTTGTCATCTCCAACATCTTGGAACCCGGGTATTGCGGCGTCAAACATTTCAAATAATTTCATAAGAGTATTTATCTTTTGTTATTATGTAGGACCGACTTCACCAGCACCTTCAACTGAGCCGGTAGCTGTGCCTGGAGTTCCTACTGGACCTGCTACGTCCATATCACCAAAGTCTTCTAAGTTTTCAGAATCTTCGATTTCTGCGTTTGTATCTATATCAGCATCGAAATCACCTGTAGAGACTCCAACACTTCTGAGATCAGACCCTGTTGGATCCATATCAGTTTCTTCAGCGTTTTCTTCTCCCCACATTTTCTCATTCTTAACGATTTCGTCTTCAGTCAATCCTAAGAATCTTTCTAGTGCGAAACGTTTAGAAATATAAGGGAATGCTTCCATACCGCTGAATGTATTGACTCTTGCTGTGTCTAATTCACTTTGACGATATGCGGCAAAGTTTTGTGGGGGATTAAATTCTATATCAAATAACTGCGTATCGATGTTAAATCCTCTCCAACGCAAGAACAATTTGAATTCATCGTCAAGTTTTTGACAGATGTAGTTCTGTAGTCTTTCACAGTACTGATTGAATCTAAACTCTTGTATCATTGCTGTACCAACACGACCGTCATTGAGAGGTGTTGTGTTGTCATCAGGACCTGTGGGTAAATATGAACTAGGAACACGTAAGCCACGTGCTAGTCTGTTATTAAAGTATTTAAGATCATCAATCTCACCTAAGTTCTGTCCACCCGGAAGAACTTCGATAGATGATCCTCTACCTTCTGATGTAACTGGGAAGAAGTAATCTTCATTCATTGATAGTGGGTTGTATGTAGCATCTACTTTTGATTCTCCACCATGAATACTTGGAATACGTCTTTGATGTATTTCGTTTTTAATTCTGTCTACAAATGCCATTGCTAAGTGACTAGGCATATTACCTACATCAATCTTAAACATTCTACGTTCTGGCGCACGTTGTACACGATAGATTAGAATAGCATCTTCTAATAGTTCTTTCTGCTTATATACTTTAAAGACATTCTCTAAGATAGATTGTCCGAAAGGCCAGAAACGATCTAAGCCTTCTGTTAATGACAAGTGAACAACATGATTAGAATCGATTGCTGACTCTGCTTGTCCTAATGTAAATCTACTACCTGATGTGTTGTATGGCATTGATGGGACTGTATATCCGCCGCCACCTGCTCCGCCACCGCCACCAGTACCACCTAATCCTGTTGTTGGGTTAGCGGCAAAATCTGTGTTTGTTTTTTGTGCAACTGTTAAGTTCTGTAAGTTAATGTTTAAGTCTTTAATAACATACTGCTCAGGAAGTTTACCTTCACTCTCATTAACAATAACTTTAATGACTTTAACCATGTCAACCCAGTAAAGTTTAAAGTTCTCTGGATCTCTTACAAAGACTTGATCTCCATATTTCACTACGTTTCTAAACATTTTAAACATACGAGTATCAAACTCATTGAGTTTACACCATTGTTGTAACTGTTTAGTTAAGAGTTCTGTTTCATGTGGAGTAGGTTCATCTCTGAATGCTATTGAAAATGGAGTTTTATTATGGTCATTGCGTTGTGTACTGAACTCTGCTATAATATCTAAACATGCATTGATTTCTGCATCGACATCCATCATCTCGTACTGATTGTATCTTTCTATTCTGTTAGGATGTCCTGTGTAAACTTCAGGAAGTCTACTCATGTAGTTCTTGTAACCGAATTCAGTGTTTGAGTAACCTGCTTCAGAGGCGCCTACACCATTCCAACTTCCAGAGTTACTATTGCCCCCTGATATAGGACTCGATACTCCGCTCTTGTTTAAAAATTTCTTTGTGTATGCCATATAGGTTCTCTTTGTACTCTATGTATTTAGTTAAACCGAAGAGTATTGAACTATTTTCTCTGACAGATCAACTTGTTCAGTTTGCTTGGAAAGAAGTTGTCCTAGTAGCTTATTATTCATTTGTGTTTCTGCCAGTTGTTGTTCTGCTATGGACTGTGCTTCATCTGATTTACCCAATTGTAAATCTGCTGTACTTGCTCCCAATTCAGCCGATGCATCTGCATCTGCATCTCCTATAAGATTGTTAGTGTCTGGTGCTGGTGGAATTACATATCCCCTATCAGCCATAAGTTCAGCATCTAGTTCTGCTAAATCCGCGGCTTCTTTTGCTTTGAATCTTGCATCGGCTATAGGGTCGCGGCCAAATTGGTCTGATTTTTGATATTCATCTGCTTCTTCTGCTGTTTTAAAGTTTTTAGCATACAGACCACCGCCTTCTTTAGTATCAGAAAGTTTATATGCATATGATCTAAATTCACCAGTCAATGTGTCTAGCATAACTCCTGGAGGAAGTTCTTCTGGTTTAGCCTTTTCTATTTGTACTTGCTGACCAGTTATTTCTGCTACTACAGTTGTTGCAACAATAAGTCTTTCAGTAGCCTCTGCTTGTTTATCAATCGAATCTTTTAATAAGTCTGTTTTAGTAACCATTTCTTTTTGCACTTCAACTACTGCATCATCAATCTCTGTCTGTGTATCTCCATCTAAACCAAGGTCTGCAATTAGTTTCTCTTCATCTGCTACTTCTTTTTCTGCTACTGCTTTTTCAGCATCTGCTACTGTTTCTACAGTTCCAAGTCCTTGTTCTTTTTCTTTCATCTCTTTTAGAATATCATAGACTCTTTGCTCATCTTCATCACTCATGTCATTATCGTCTAACATGGATTGAAGTACATCTTGCGTTAGAGTTTCATCATCTTTAGCCTTATTAATTTTATCAAAGTCTACTGTACTGTCTCTGAACGCTCCCTTTTTATCATAAAAACCACTTTGCTCTGCTAAGGCTAAATTTGCTTTCTTAACATCTTTCTCAAGTTTGGCACCTGCACTAGCACCTATGACCTCGCCAATTTCTGATCCACCTTTGGCACCCATCCATGCACCGATTCCTGCACCGATTAATGCACCAACTGGTCCTCCGAAGGCGGCACCAAACGCCGCGCCAGATAAGGCGCCACCCATTGCTCCACCCATCTCAGCGCCAGTTTCATAATTGGTTGCTGTGTCTCTTCTATCTGCTTCTGATTGATCTATCTTGCCTTCTGCAAGTTTGTCTGCTGTTTCTAGTCTTTCATCTGCGCCTTCACTATAAGCCGAAGCCGCCATTACTCCTCCAGCTACTAAACCACCACCAATTTTGAGAGCTTTTGATGCAGGGCCCTTAAACCCGCGTTTAACTAAGTCAGTGGCTCCCTTCACTATACCTTTGCCGCCACCTCCACCTAACATATTCAATGATAAAGCCGCTTTAGTTGCCGCTACTCCTAAGGCTACGACTGCTCCAGCAGTCAATGCCAATACTGCTGGACCAGCAAAGTCTAACAAACCGTCTGCAACAGTTCTGGTTGCTCTGCCCGTGACTTCCAAGCCGGCTTGTAAATCTAATTGGGTATCTTTACCGCTTTGAGCAGTTTCTTTAACATTGTCTAATGCTTTTTGTATTATTTCTCTCGCTTTATCTTCATCTCCAGAGTCCATTGCTTGTTGGTACAGGGCTAAATTTTCTGCACTTAGACCAACTGACTTACCAAATCCTTCTGCATCAGCACCCATTCTAATAAGTGCATCACTAAATCTTGCTAAACCGTCTTCTTGTCCGGTTATGACATCAGACAAGATTTTTTGTGTTGCTGCCATTACTTCTTCAGGATTGTCGGGATTAACGTCTGTAAATGCAGTTGCAAGATCACCAGCATTTAATCCTAATTGTGCGATTGCTTCAGTTGTCTCATCAAAGTTGCCAGTAATCATTACTGTGTTAATTTGTTCTGCTAGATCAGGTCCTAATATTCTCGCCAAGGTGCCAGTCATTTGAGTTCTTGCATCTAACTCATTTTTCATTGTCTGGGCTTTATCTTCTAATTCTTTTTTTCTTGCGGCGTTTGTTTCATTGGCCGCTTCTCTTTCTAAGGCTGATATCTCACGTTGCTGGTTCATTGAGACTATTTTATTACGATATTCTGCTTTTTGTTGTTGTTCTGCGGCTATCTGTTGCTCGGCATTTCTACCAGTAATTTCAGATATCGCAGTTAAACTTTTTGCATAGTCAAGTGATCTTTTTTGCAACTGACCTGAAGTAAGATT
>Ga0233414_10000877_pt1 | contig 11983 bp, 4 predicted proteins | sample Na_anoxic_10_MG_FD_189020 | JGI IMG/M metagenome (GOLD analysis project Ga0233414, IMG submission 189020) | Seawater microbial communities from Saanich Inlet, British Columbia, Canada - Na_anoxic_10_MG | ecosystem: Environmental > Aquatic > Marine > Inlet | place: Canada: British Columbia...
ATGGTAATAATACTAACTAGTCGGTTTGCAAAAGCCGGCTATGGTATTATGTACGGAAGTTTATTTATTAAAATGGTAACTCTATCTGCATTTACTTTAGCAGTTAAACCTCATTTAGGTGACGCTATAATATATGCAGCTATTGTTTTAATAAGTATAATGTTCTCTAATGTTTGTCTTATAATAAAAATAAAACAATGAGAAAATTAGCAATAATAGGTGGTATAAGCCTAGCTAGCTTTGCAGCTGGCAATATGATTATACATAAACAAAAGATCAATTTAAACCCTAATACTTTAGCAGTAGCTAGTGGAGGTTTTTTATTTGCTCTTGGTATTACTTATAGATTCTAAAATTTAAATTATGTGTGAAAACTGTCCGGGCGGATTTTGCCCATGGTGTTAAATATAAAAAGGGGAAGTCGTAATGACCTCCCCTTTTTTGGTTACAGGAACTTTGGGTATGGTGCCCAGTATTTTTTGTTCCTTATTCTAAAAGTGTATATGTTTTTTTCTTTGGTTTAGGTTTTATTTGCCACTCTGGCCAACCTAACATCATTGCAACTCTTTGCCACACTTCCGCATCTTCTCCCATAGCAGCTGATATATTATTAGCTTTTGTAAATACTCTATCTAAAGGAACATTGGTTGTCGCAGATACAACTTTAGAAGCAGCTTCATAAGCTGGATTATCTATAGCAAAGCCTTTATCAATCATATCATCTCCGTATTTATCCACCATATAACCAGCAGCTTTCAACTTAGATACTTTAGAATCTATTGGTGGAGAAAAATCTAATAACTTCCAAGCGGCGTCTACATATTCAGGTCTATCTCTTTTTGACCTTTCATATATATCAAGAAGTAAATTCTTAGCAACTGCAACCGCAGCTCCACCATATCCCAAGCCTCTAAGTAGTGAATCAACCATACCGTTTGCTATGCCTATATATTTCTTTTCTCTTTTTTCTGTTTCCTCATCATCATCTCCAAAACCTACAGCAAACAACGCTTGTTGTAATACATTGAATATAAGGTTTTGCATTGCTCCGTAATATACAATTTTAGATATATTATTTTTCCAGTCACCTCTTTTATTTTTAAGGTCACTAGCTGCTTTCTTTATTATTCTAGCATATTGAGACGGCGTGTTAGCAAATGCTAATATAACTCTACCAACATTACTAGCTTGTTGTTGTGATATTTTATCTGGTCTACTTGACTGTTGCGACTCTTCAGCTATTTCTCTAAATTCTCTATAAGCTATTTCTTCTGCTTCTTTTTGAGACATACCTTCTCTTACTAAAGCATTTATTTTGTTTCTATAAAAAGTAGCACCACCTGAAGCAATAGCAAAACTATCAGCTATTTGAGTTGGCAAAAATCCTTTTTGAAGTATGTAATTTAAAGCAGCTTTAGCTTTGTTCTTCGATGTTTTAGCAGCATCTGCTATTTCACTTTCAGATATATTAAGTTTTAAACCTTGTCTTCTATCTTTTAAAAAGTCTGAGTTCATTAAGGTTGTAAAATCTTTCCAATATTGAGGTTGATTAGCAAAAGCTTTACCAGCTTTATAAATATTGTTATCGCTCCAATTAATAAAGTTTATAGAAGATATTGTTTGAAGTACAGCTGATCTAGTATTAAAGAACATTATAGCTCCAATAGATCCATTAATATAGTCTAACACTTGATTACCTATTCTGCTTTCACTAAATAATCTATTTTTACCAGTCTTCATTCTAGATAATATATTTTCCATAGCTTCTCTATACTTAGGGCCATATATAGCTTCCATTTTATTTAGGTTTTCTTTAGAAAATATTATATCAGCATTAGTTTGCCACTCTTCTAAATACTTAGCACGCTTAACAGTGTTTAAACCATTAATAAGATCAGTTGTTATTGTGCCAACTAACCATGAATCTTGTGGCGCTGGATAACCTTCTGATTTATTTATAGCTTGTAATTGATCTGCAAATACCTTTAATTTAGGATTTTTATCAATAACTTCAGTTAAATCTTTTAAATCTCTTTTTGAAATACCTGGTATATCTAAACCTTGTTTATTCCATAAGTAAACTCTTACAGCTTGTTCATTGGTAAAACCATCAATAGCTTCTTTACGTAAGTCTTTAGGCACTTCAAGTTCTTTTTTAAGAGCTTTAAAATCATTCATTAAATTAACTCTGTCTCTTGATAAATTCTCCATAGCTCTAGCAAAAGGATTTAATAATCTTTCTTTATACCAAGCCATTTGCTGGTCACCTAATTTACCTTTAGCCAATGTTGGATATAACAAACCTACAAAATCTTCAGCTGATGGTGGAATAAAGAATTTAAATTTACCTTTACTTGCTCCAACTGTTTTAGCTCTAGCATCTGAATATACTTTTTCAGCACCAATACCGGTTTTGTTTTCTAATATTTTATTAAAGTCAGAATTAAGATCTTCTGCTAAAGAAAACTTAGCTTGCTGTGTTTTAGATTTAACATCGATCACAGACATTACATCTCTAACTGCTTTAACATTTTGATATGCATCATCAGCAAAGTAAAAGTCATTGTAACCCTCAGCAGCTTTATCAACCATCCAATTAGCTTTAGCTTCAGAAGTTGACTTACCTAAAGCAGTTATATTTTTCAACGGTATATTTAATCCTTGGCTATCTAAAAATTCTTTAATAGCTATAGCAGCTTCAGGTGCTCTTGCTGTTAGCACAAATACGTCTTCAGTACCTCTTGCAGCTTGTATTTTTTTAGCTATATCTAAAAGTGGACCAGGTTTACCTTTAGTTACTTTATCAAATTCAGTAAAATCAAATATATAACCTTCGTCTAATAATCTAGCTCCGTCTCTAGCAAACTCTTCCGCGGTTAAGCTACCTTCTGTCCCGTCGGGTGCTGTAAATAAAACATTAGATTTAGTAGTTGCTAATGTGTCATCAAAGTCAAATACCCTAATTTTTTTAACAGGAGCATTAACATCTCTAGCAATATTTAAAGCTTCATCTATACTAGCAGCTTTGCTTAATAAATCCTGTATACTTAAGTTTCCTTCTACATTTAAAACTTTAGAATCATTAAGCATTGATTTAGAAAATTTTGAAGCTTTTTGCTGCCTTGGTGCTATTTTTAAATTTTCATTAATTAACTGTTTTGCATCAGCTTTAGTTACAGCATTAGCACCTGTTAATATACCAGCTTCAGTAAGTATAATTGATTCTATTATTTTACCTTGTTGTATAATAACATTAGGATCATTTTTAAATTTATCAGGAACAACAACATTGTACTCTTCAGCTTTAGTTGTATAGCTACCATCAGCTTTATAAGTTCTAATAAAATTAGGATTAACATATCCATAATCACTAAAATATCTTATATCAGCTGAGGGTATTTCATTAAAAGCTTTTTGCAATTGTTCTTCTGTTGTTCCTTTTTTGCTAGCTAATTCTATAAAATTATTTAGTTTTTCTTTTAAAACTGGATGTAGCGTACTTCCAGATTTTTTCCATACTTCACCTTTATCATTAACTAAATCGCCTTTTATAATATCTGTTTCGTTTTTTAATAAAAATTGAGTGTAATTATCTTTACTAAAATCTAAATATAAATCAAGAGCTTTTCTAGCTATTTTTTCTTGTTTAGTTCCTATGTTATTTTTTATATTTTTAAATAATTTTAACTTACCTTTAACCCACTCATTCGCTTGCCATTGATGTTCGTCAGTAGTTTCAGATCTTCTTTTACCATTTACTGTAGCGCCTACTTCAACAGAATTAGGTAAAGCTTGATTTCTACTTCCGTTTTTATTTAATTTATCATTATGACCAATTAATCTTATAAAAGCTTCTCCTTCTGCACTTTCTAAAAATATATCTAACTCTAAGCCAGTAATTAATTCAACTCCTTTATCGTGTTGTTTTTTTCTACTTGCATTTCTTTTAGCAGCTTCACCACTTTTAGCTCCTAATGCAATTTTAATTGCATCTACATTTTCATTTTTAATTTTATCAACACCTTTAGTAACTTCTTTTAATACTGAATTTAAATTTAAAAACTCTCCTTTTTCTATAGCTTCATAAGCTTCTTTTTTTAATTTTGTATCTTTAATTTTTTCTGGATTAGATATTACATTAAAACCAAACATTCTCAATAAATCGACTCTATTACCAGAAGTTAAATTACCAGGCATTAAAATTTTATTAATACCATCTAATCCAAATTTTTTAGCTTTATCAGCAACCATCAACATTACAGACCTTAAAGTGTTAACATCACCACGTATGTTTGCCAATCCTTTAGAATCTACAATTACATCTAATTCTTCTTTGCCAGATTTTTTATCTTTACTTTTAGATTTATTAATTTTATCAAGCTCTTTTTTTACAGTGTTTTTTAATTTAGGTTTTACAAGTTCAAAATCAAAACTTCCTGTACCATCATAACTAGTGCTTTCATATATATCGCTTTCCCAACCTAGCTTGTCGGCAAATTTATTCATTAAAGTAGTATATAACCTAACTCTTGTTGGTTCTGATTTGTCTGATTCAAACTGAAAACTTTTTATATCTGGATTAGATTCTATTTCATCAACTATCCCATTATAAACTACACTAATAACTTTGAAGCTATCACCAGTACCTGTTATTTCTTCTGTCGTGCCGTCTTTAGTTTCTAAATTAAAGTTTAATCTATAGTCTCCTTCATCATCTACAGGGTATAACTCAATATTATATTTTTTGTTATTTATGTTAAAACTAGCTGTCATGTCGCCAGCTTCATCTGTTTTCCAGTTTAAATCTTTTTTAGTAGATAAACTAAACTTAAATCCTTCAGGTCTTTTTACTTTTTCAGATATTTTAGGTTTAATATCTTTAGGAACTTCTTTACCTTCGATCTCTTGTATTTCTTTAAACTTTTCAAATACTTTAGGATCTTCTATAACTTCCATTGTAGCGTCTAAAGCCATTTCATCTGCTATAGTTTCTGATAATGCAGTTTTTCTAGTACCTTTAGTCGATGCTCCTACATCTTCACCTAAGAAATAATTAATAAATTTTTCTTTATTAAAAGGTTTCTTTTTAAATATACCTTTACCAACGGCTGTTTTTTCTCTAACAGGCTTGCCATCTTTATCTAATAAAGGTTCTGAAAAAGCTTGAAATCTTTTATTAATAGTTTCTTGAGGTATAGATTTATATAATGTTTCAGCATTGTTTGTTACAAACATTTTAAAATCTGATCTAGTGCCCATTAAGGCATTAATTTCTTTTTTAAGCTCTCTTTTATAGCTATCAGATAAAGCCTTCTTAAACTTAGGATCTGTAACTTCCGGAAGCTTTGTACCAAATGTTTTAACTACAGCATCTTTAACTTTGTTATAAAGATCAGACCCTTTTTCAATATTAAGCTTTTTTCTTAAACTTCTTGGTATTTTTTCTTCTTTTGTTTTTACTTCAATTTCTACTTCAGGAGCTGCTATATCTACTCTTTCAGATACGTCTTCAGTAAATGATTCGCCTAAAATCTTCTGAGAAGCTTCAATCATTCTTTTGGGGAGCTGTTTATTTATAAAACCAGCTAATGGGGCTACTGCTTTGCCAGCCGCTTTTTGTTTTTCAACATAAGGCCCATATTCTCTTATAAGACCTAATATACTTCTTTGTTTATATTTACCTGTTTCTGGACTTGGTTCTTTAGATATTAATCCAATTTCAATTTCACTAGTTAACAGCTCTCTGTCAAAATTAGGAGCTTCACTTCTTTTTTGAACAAGTTTATTTACAATAGGTTTAAACTCCTCTATAATATCTAGTGCTCCAGCTACTCCTTGGTCTTCGTATATTTTTTGAACATTATCAGAAGCTCGTTTAGAAAACTTGAGTATAGTTTCATCAACTCCTTTTTCAGCTACATCTTCAACTCGTTCCTTTAGTCTTCTACCAACAGCAACACCTTCTTTAGCTGCTTTAACTTGAGCTTTAGTAAACTTACCTTTGCTTACAGATTTATTATAATCTTTTATAAAGTTGTATACATCTTTACTATCATTGAAATTTATTTTACTGAAACCAGCATTTTGTAATATACGTCTAACAAAGTCTTTTATTTTAGTAAATACTCCTTCTTCAAATTTAATATCACCAGTTGCTATAGCTTCTGAAAATAAGGTTAATACTTCTTCAGCTTTAGTAGCTTCGTTAATATTAGTATCTGCCTTATATTGTTCTATTCTAGTAGCTAGATCTGAGTTTTTAAAGTCTTCAGTACTGATATTACTTAATTGCATTTTAATAGCATTAGCTAATGCAAAAGCACTTTCATCACCCTTGTTAAGTGTGTTAAATAAAACACCGTGTAATATTTCATGAGCCGCTGTAGTTACAGCACCTTCTTTAGAAGCTACATCCTTATTAATTATAATAGTTTTACCATCTTCAAGTATGAATCCTCTTTGCTTGCCAGCTTGTTTAGCTTTTGAAGCCGCCATGTTTGTATTTTCTTTAAGATAGCTTTCTACATCGGCTTCAGTATCTAGCTCTATTACATTTAAGTCAATATCAGCTTTTTCTACAGCTTTAACAGCTGCTCTAGTAGCGGTTTCTACAGATTGTATATTACCAAGCTCTGTATTAATTTCTTTAATTCTTTGTTTGGCTGGACCAGTAAAAGCTTCGTCTTCTTTATTTACTTGATCTTGCAAGTTTTGTCTTTCTAATATTAAATCAAAAGACTTCTGTTTTGCAGATGTGCTAAAATTTTTAGGTATTTTTAATCCAGCGTTTCTAGTATTAGCTAAAGCTTCAACTTCCACTTGTTTTTCTTCAGCTGTTATTTCACCGTTGTTAAACTTATTATCTATGTTTTCTTGTGCTGCTGAAAAGAATCTATCAGCTTGAGCACGTTCAATATTAGAATTTAAGTCAAATTTAGTAACTACATCTTTAGCGGAGCTTTTAAGCTCAACCAAGCTTTGTCTAGCTACATTACCAGCAAAAGGCATAAAGAAACCGGCTATCATACCAATTTCACCCTCTTTGTTTATTTGATCAATGTCTATGTATTTAAACATGTCAGTTGTGCCACCTGTTTGAGTGCCAACAGAAACTTGATTTAAAAATGATTGAGCACTTTCTGTAAGTCTTTCTGTAAAAGCACTTTCAGTCATATCTAATCCTTTTGCTAAGGCGTTTTTTGCAAACTTTTTTATTTCGCCTTTATAAAGAGATCCAACTCCATTAATAGTGTTTTTACCTATTTTGCTAAAAGTAGAGCTTAATACTTTTTTTGCTCCAAATCTTTCCGCTGCACTTTGAACCGCTGCAAAAGCAGCTGAGTTAGCTTGGCTAGCATATTTACCTTCTTCTAAAGCTTTTATATAATCTTCTTGCTCTGGTTCTCTACCTAAGTCATCTCTCAACCCATCTGTTAAAGCTCCCCAGTAGTTCTCAGCGTACATAGGAGTGAACATAGCTGCTGTAGCTATACCTGCAGTAATAGGACCACCAAAAACAGAAAGACCACCAACAATTAATTGAGGTGCTTGCTCTGCTATTATAGATGGAGCAGCTTTAGCAGCGTTTAAAGCATATTCAAAACCAAAACCTTCTATATCTGGCGACTCAGTAAATAAAGCAAGATAATCATCTGTTGCTTTTATTTTATCTAAACCTTCTACTATGTTTTTAGTTAGATTTTCTTTTTTGCTTTTTAATTCTTCTAATCTATCTTTTACTTTAACTTTTTCTACTGTAAATGTAGGTTTACCTGATAAACCAACCTCTTGTTTTCTTACAGTTATTTCATCATTTAACCCTATAGATTTATCTTTTATTTTAGCTTCAATATTTTTTAATTCTTCATCACTTTTTTGAAAAGCTAACTGCTCTCCACTTAACATTGTTTTATCAATAGCGCTTTTAAAAGACTTAATGCCTTTATAAGCCATTTCTTTAACACCTCCAGGACTCCAAAAACTTGATTCATCTATACTTCTTAAAAAATCATCATTATATCTTCCCCACTTTTTATTTAAATCTCCAGCTACATCAGCTCCAACAACTTCCAAGTCTCTTACTATTTTATTAAAAGCAGGACTTTTCTGTACTTCGCCATACACCTCTGCCGCATAAAAATTATTGAAATCTTTTTTAGCTTTAGCGACTCCTTCAGGAGTAGTTAAATCAGCTTTATTTTGTATTTCTAAAGCTTTTTCTTCAAGAATATTTTTTTTATTAAGCTCTTGTATTTCAACTAAAGCCTTAATTCCTTCATCATCTCTTATTGTTTTGCCAATAGATTCATTTATAGCATTTGTTAAATCTTCTTTAGTTTCAAACTCTTTAATACTTTCAGGCATGTTATTTGCCATTTTCTTTTTAACCTCTGGCCTAGGCTCATAAACAGCTTCATCTCCAGTCCCGCTTTTTAATATTAAATAACTAGGTTTTAAAACGTTTGATATTTGCTCGTCTTTTTGTTCTTTACTTAAACTTGGGTCTTTAGTTATCTCTATTACTTTATCTTTGTATTCTTTTGTTTGAACTTCTAATGGTCTATTATCTTGATCTTGTAGAGATTGTATAACTTCATTTAAATAAACTCTATTACCTCCAACCATTATAGAAGCTTGAGGCTTAGCAACAGAAGCAGCTGTAGAAATATCTTCTGAAACTAATTCTGCATCTTCAATTGATGAAGTCTTTTCTACTGCAGGTGCAGTTTCCTCCGTAACAACCTCTGCTTCTTCCACTACATCACTAGTTATATTTTCTGCTTTATATCTTTCAATAACTGCAGTTATAGTATCGTGTGATTCACCGTTAGCAACCATAGTTGCTATAATTTGCTGTAACTTTTCGTCCATTACTTACTGCTATTAGCTAAATAATATTTAATTTTTTCCTCGTTAGTCATTCCTTTAGTTGGATCACCTTTGTCATATTTAGGATCTACAAGTCTTATAAACTTATTATAATCATCTTTATTACTTAATTTAAACTCTTTAGCATCTTGATCTCCAATTTTAACGCTAATAGCATTTGTACCAGGTATAGCTTCTTCAAAAGTAACATTAGGGTATAAATCTTTTAATTTACTTACAACACCAGTTTCTTCTTTATTAAATTCTTGAAAACTTATCAAAGGATCTATATCAAAAGATTCTTCTCCAACTATAAAATCATCTGTTTTTGTATTTATATATGTTTCAATAACAGAAACGTCATAGTTTTTTGGAGTTTGTTTAAGAAGTTTACGTTCTAAATTTTCAATTTGTTTTTTATTATTTAAATTAAAAGTTTGATTAAAAGGTTCTCCAGTGGGCTCACCGCTACTGTCTAAATCTTGAGTTATAAAAGTAATTGAATTGCCATCTTTTTTTATTTTTCTAATATTTCTACCATCTAAGTCAGTTCCTATATATGGATCTTCACTTCCTTTTTTTCCTTCTTTTAAATCCTTCAAGTTATTTATAAACTTGTCACTATAACTCTTTTCTTCAGGGTTTATTGTTCCATTACCACTAGAATCACTAGAGCTTTTTCCTCCACCTTGTAATATTTCCTGTTCACTTAAAGTGTAGTTTTCTTCTTCTTTTAAGTATTTATTTTCAATTTTTTCAGTTAAAAGTTTTTTTGCTTCTTCGTTATTTTTATCTGGACTATAAACACCTTTTCCACCTAGCATTTGCCATTCAGATTGTGTTAATCTAGCGCCTTTGTCAAACCAGTCATTCAAAGTTTCATTAACATTTTCTCTAGCTTGAGTATAGCTATTTTCAACATCGGTATATTTTATAGTCTCTAACTTGCCTTTTTCATTTAACTCTTTTCTGTAGTCAATAATTTTCTTTTGAACTGGTTTCCAATCTTCTTTTAATTCTCCCCAAACACCACCTATAAAAGTATCAAACTCTTTACCGTTTACTGTACTTACTAAATCATTACCACCTTCTTTATAACTCTTGTAATCATTCGCATTTAGATTAAACTCTTTACCATCTGCACCTGTATAAGTAATGTCAAAACCAGATGGTGTACTTATAACTTGAAACCTTTCAGGGTTGTATCCTTTAGCAACATCTAATAACATATTCTTTTTAGTAGCATGTAAAGGATCGTCACTGTTTAGTATAGCACCATCATTACCTTCTTTAATCCACTCTCCATTAACATAAGCATTTTCAACTTCTTTAGCTTCATCATTTAATAAAGCTGCCATAACCGGGTATTGAGTTATCATGTTTTTAATAGCTCTTTCAGCTCCTCTATAAGCTTCTGTACCTGGTAAATTATCACCCATTATGTCTAAATAATGTTGAGCATTGTTCTTTAATTGATTTTGAATACTAACATCCTCTTGTTCCCAATCATCAGTTCTTTTTTGATTAATACCTTCCCAATTGTCTATATTAACTTGATAACCATCTATAGCTGATTGTTGTCTATCTCTTAAATCTTTTAATTCTTTGTCTTTTTTCTCTTGCTCTTTTTTAGCTTCTTTAGCTCTAGCTATTTCTTGAGCTCTTTGAAACCTAAGCTCATTACCTATTTGCTGATTAACGTTTTGTAAACCCTGATTTAAAGTATTTAAACTTCTATCGATTACTTGACTTGGTTGTCTGTATGTTCCCATATTTAATTTATTATTTTAAATAGTTTTAAGTTTTGGCTCGCTAGTACTATATTGTATTTGACCTCCACTTATAGGTGAGATCCCTGTAGATATTGACGCTCTGGCGTAGTTACCTGAATTTATATTTCCACCAGCTCTAGGTGTGATCATATCATTAGTACTAAAGTTATCTATCAAATAACTACCACGTGCAGGTGTTTCTGCTCCTGACACACCTACTAAACTTGTTGCCATACCAGTTAAACTTCCTGCAGCTCCAGTAAAAGCACCCATAGCATCTGCTTGGTATTGCATTTGTTGAGCCATTTGATTATCTATTAAAGCTTGCGTTCTATCTAACTGCATTAGCTCTCTATTCTCTTGTTGCTGCCAAGCTGCTTGCTCGGCTCCAATAGCTGCTTGTTCTAATCTTAATTTTTGATTTTGTACATTTATTTCACCTTCAGCTCTTAGTTTATTGTTATTAGCTTCTTGCTGTTCGATGCTAGATGATATGCCTCTTTTACTTCTAGCTGCTGCTTGAGCTAAGGCTGTTGCTCCACCTGCTCCAAAACCTCCAGCTTGCATAGAATCTAAAGTGTTTGCTAAAGCTAAATCAGCTTGTTCAGCTTGCATTTCTGCCGCTTGAGTAGCAACTGGTAAGTTAGCATAAGGATTAGTTATTTGGCCAGCTAAATCTTTTATATCTTGACTAGCATTGTAAATATCTTGTCTAGAGTTCTCTAAATCTGTAAGTTGGTCTTGCAGTATTTTAGCATCTGACTTAGCTTTTTCAGCTTTGTTTTTTGCTGATATACCTGTAAAAACCTGGCTTAAAACACTAATGCCACCCATAATTAAAGGAACTGCTAAAGGCAGCAAAGCTAATTGAGGTTCGTAATTAAATGTTTCTAATATTTCTAATAACATATTTTATTTTTTAAGATGATTGAACAAACGTGGTTCCTATAGACCATATTTCTTTTGGACCACCTACATTAGTACTAGAATCTACGTTTAATTGTACATTCATTAAATATCCTTTTACACCAGTTAAAGAATTACCTGGTAAAACTTCTTGAAAGCCAATACTAGATTGGTTTTGTATTTTAGCCACATATAGATTTTCTTTTCTATCAAAACCAGCTCTTTGTGGATAACCACTGTTTGGATCTACATATAAGCCTTCGTTAAAGCTTCTTATAGTGCTTCCAGAATCTACAAAACCTTGGCCCTTGTTGTTGTATTTAGTTGAATCACTTGAAAAAGAAGACACTTGCCACCCGTTGTCTCCTTCGTAGTTTATAGTTTGAAAGTTCTTTTTAATAGATGGATTAGCGTTTACAACAAGACTAACTCCACAT
>Ga0233414_10000878_pt1 | contig 11965 bp, 10 predicted proteins | sample Na_anoxic_10_MG_FD_189020 | JGI IMG/M metagenome (GOLD analysis project Ga0233414, IMG submission 189020) | Seawater microbial communities from Saanich Inlet, British Columbia, Canada - Na_anoxic_10_MG | ecosystem: Environmental > Aquatic > Marine > Inlet | place: Canada: British Columbia...
CGGTGGCGGAGGTAGGAAGGGATAGGGACAGAAGGACAAGCAGGAAGGGCATTGGCGTGGGTGTCAGTGTTTCGGGGAGGGTCGCACGGCGTAGTCCGCCAGCGCTCTCACGATGTCGTCCGCCAGCTTCTTGGCGTCCCGCTGCTTTCCAGCGATCCCGTTGGCCAAGAAGCTAAACGCCACCGATCGCCCCGGCTCTCCCAACACATAGCCCGAGAGCGCGATCACGTCCCTCAGGGTTCCCGATTTCGCTCGGACCATCCTGGGGCGCGGCAGATCCTCGAGGCGCGATGTTAGGGTTCCGTCGGAGCCGGCCACCGCGAGGTGGGCGACGTACTCGGCTCGGATGGCCGGATCATGATAGGCGGCGACCAACGTTTGCGTCACGTGCCGCGGGGCGACCCGGTTTCCATCGAAGAGGCCGGAGCCATTCACCATGACGAGGCCCTCGGTATCGACGCCCATTTTCATGAGCTCCTCGCGTACGACCAACACGCCGCGCGCGGAGGTACCGGGCTTTTCCGCCTGGGCGCCCATGATCTTCAACAGCATCTCGGCAGTGAAGTTGTCGCTCCACTTTCCGAGGGCATAGAGCAGCAGGCTGAGGGGGCCAGAAGGCATGTCCGCGATCACTGGTTGGGACTCCGTCGCGAGGCCGTACTCCACAGCCAGCGCCCCATCGACCCCGGCCTTCCTCATCGCGCGCACCAAGAGGCTTGCTGCGTAGGTTTTGGGGTCCGGCACGCGACGGCGGTAGTAGAGGGTGCGAACCTGCTTTGGAATCTCGCCATCGACACGAATGGCGAGATGTCCGTCGTCGGTGAGCTTGTGGTCGATACGGGGCGTCGGCGGGCCGGCGGCGGTGGTTACCGTACGGTTGTCGATCTGTGCATAGTCATCCGCGAGCACGCGGACGCGCCCCGGACCGTCGACTTCGGGCCCCGGGCCAAGATGCACGACATAGCTGTTTCGGTTCACGGCGAACGCAGAGATGGCCGCGCGAAACGCCGCGGCTTCCTTGGGCTGCTGCTCGAACGCAGGCGGGAGGATCTGTTGGTCGAAGTAGCTGTCGTCGATCAGGATTCGATCGACCGTATCCACGCCTCGTAGATGCACAGCCTCGGCCAGCGCAGCCAACCCGGCATATCCCAAGCTGGGGTCGCCGGACGCGCGAACCACCAACTGAGCGACGCGTCCGTTCTCGATGGTGCCCTCGACCTTGGTGGCCGCCCGAAACGTTGGTCCCAACCGCCGGAGGGCCGCGGCGGAAGTCAGGAGCTTCTGGTTGGACGCAGGATTTCGGGGGCGTTCGGGCCGATTGCGGTACAGTTCCGCCGCATCGTGCAGTCGAACGACATGAATCCCGATCCCATCGCCAAGGCCCGCCCGTCGGACGAGGTTGGAGATCGTTTGCGCAACTGGCTCAGGCCCCTTGGCACGCGCGCCAGGGCTCACGACCAGAAGGCCGACGATCGCGAAACAAAGAAGCGCTCGGTGCGCCATCCTCTGGAGCCTAGCAGCGCCCTCGTCTTGGTCCTAGTCATCGGCCTAGGCTGCGGCCGACCAGTGGCCCATGACCCGGACGCCTTGGTCGTCATGCTTCCGCGGGATGCCGAGCAACTCGACCCGCGTTTCGTCGGCGACCCCTACGGCCTCCGCGTCTCACGGCTTCTCTTCGGCTCGCTGGTGACGATCGACCCGCGGACGCTCGAGGTCATTCCCGACCTTGCGGAGTCGGTGAAGGCGTCGAGCCCGACGCACTTCGAGGTGCGGCTCCGCGATGGCCTGCGCTTCAGCGACGGCAGCCCCCTGGACGCCCAAGACGTGGTCGCCACGTTTCAAGGCGTGGTCGATCCAAAACTACGAAGCCGCTACGCGCACACCTATCGGAGGATCGCCGAGATGCGGGTGTCGGACCCAAGGACAATCCTCTTCATCCTCCACGAGCCGCATGCCACGTTTCTCACAGACCTCGAGCTCCCCATCGTTCGGAGCCAAGACGCCTTTCGACGCATCGCCACACCTGACGACCCGTTTCCTGTCGGGGCCGGCCCGTACCGCCTCGTCAAACGCGAACCTGGAGTTCTCGAGCTGAGCGCAAACCCTCACTGGCACCGCGGAACGCCGAAGTACCCAAGCCTGCGGTTGGTCGTCATCCGCGACGACAACACGCGAGCGTTGCGAATGCTAGCGGGTCAGGGCGACCTCGCCATCGCCTCGATTCCGCCGCTTCTGCTTCCGATGTTCCGAGAGGACCCACGTTTCGAAACGCGTAGCGCCGCGGGGATCTCGACGATGTATCTCGGGTTTCAAACGACGTCGCCCAAGCTCGACGACGTGCGGGTGCGCCGCGCGGTTGGGTATGCGATCGACCGGGAGCTCCTCGTGCGCGCCAAGTACGACGGCCTGGCTCGCGTGACCGACAGTTGGATTCCGCATGGCCATTGGGCGGACGTCGATGCATTGCCACCGCGCGCCTTCGATCCGGACCAGGCACGCTCACTACTCGACGCCGCCGGGTTCCCCGATCCGCCGGGCTCCGAGCCTCGCATGCGTCTCGTGCTTCGGACGACCTCCGAGCGGTTTCGGCAATCGGTCGCGCGCGCGATCGCGGCGATGCTGGGAGACGTAGGCATCGAAGTCGACGTCCGTCCCTCGGAGGCGGCGACGCTGATTTCCGACCTCAATCGGGGCCGCTTCGAGATTACGCTGCTCCAAGTACCGGAAGTGATCGAGCCGCACGTGCTCAGTTGGTTTTTCGACTCGTCGCGGATCCCGGGCCCGCAGACCGAGGGCGCGAATCGATGGCGGTACCAAAATGAAGAGCTCGATCGGCTCTTCGAAGTCGGAAGAACCCAAGTCGAACGGGAGCAGCGTCTGGCGGCCTACGAGCAAGTCCAGAGCATCCTGGCCCGTGACATTCCGGTGCTGCCTTTGTGGCAGCCAGACACCATCGCCGTAGTCCGGCGCGGATCGAGCTTCGACGTACCGAGAGACGGACGCTTCGGGACGCTGGCGTTCTGAACGCGCGGTGGTACCGTGGAGGGTGATCCTGAGGGACCCCGTCCACGGTTTGATCGTCTTTGAAGGCATGGCGGAGCGGGTGATCCGATCCCTCCTCGATACCCGGGAAGTGCAACGCCTGCGGCGCGTCCGCCAGCTCGGGCTCGCCTCTCTTGCGTTCCCTGGAGCGGAGCACACCCGTTTCTCGCACGCGATCGGCACGGCACACGTCATGCAGGCGCTTCAGCACCGCATCGACGCCTGTAGCGACGAATTGCCTACGGACCAGAGGCTCGACGATGAGGCAAGGGCGGAGGGGCTCGCAGCGGCGCTGTTGCACGATTTGGGTCACGGTCCGTTCTCGCACCTGTTCGAGGAAGTGCTGCCACACGCCAAGCACCACGAGCAGTGGACGCAGGAGATCCTGCTCGACCCTTCGACGGAGGTGCACCAGGCGCTCGAGTCGTTCTCGGCGGGCATGGCGGAACGGGTCACGGGCTTGTTGAGTGGGAACTATCGCCTCGGCTACCTCAGCCAAAGTGTCAGCGGAACGTTGGATGTGGATCGCGCAGACTATCTCTTGCGCGACAGCCACATGACGGGCGTCCGCTACGGCCTCTACGACCTCGACTGGTTGCTTCAGGCGTTGACCTTTGCATGCGTGAACGGCCGATGGGTTCTCGCCGTGGAAGGCCGCAAGGGGTTGCCGCCGGCCGAAAGCTTCTTCCTCGGGCGGCACTTCATGCACCAGCAGGTCTATCACCACAAAGCCACGCGGGCGGCCGAAGCACTGGTGCGCGCGATCTTCATGCGGGTGAGTGAGCTGATTTCCGACGGCACGGCCCCCGACCCGCTGCTCCCCGCCTTTCGAGCAGCCGCGCTCGGCGAGTCGCTATCGCTCGACGAGTACCTTCGGATGGACGACGCCGAGCTGCTGACGTGTCTCAGCGCATGGGAGCGCGGAGGCGACCCCACACTGGCGGAGCTCAGTAAGCGTCTTCGATGCCGCCAACTGCCGAAGACGGTTCCGCTTCCGGACCACCGCCGTGACCTTTGGGACGAGGCACTTGCGCGCGCCAAGGAGATCGTCGCCTCCGGAGGGCTCCGGCCGGACCTCACGGTGTGGCTCGACATTGCCGAAGACGTTCCTTACAGCGAACCCACCGACGGCAGCACGGATGGCATGTGGGTCACCCTGCGCCATCAGCCTCTGCAGCGCCTGGGCGACGCTTCGTTCCTGCTCGGTGAGCTCCGAAACAAGCGGATCGAGCACCCACGCCTCATCTTTCCCGTCGAGTTCCGGGACGAGGTCGTGGCGGCGATGCATCGCGTGCTCGATTGACGCCTGGGCACGAAACTGCGATTTGCGGTAAGGTCAAGGCTAGACGGAACCGGTTGGGGGATGGCCAGGATTCTAATCGTCGATGATCAGGACAACGCACGCGGCATGCTTTCGGAGATGCTGAGCGCGGAGGACTATGACGTCGACCAGGCGCCGAGCGGCGAGTCTGCGTGCGTCATGGTGGCCGAAAGGAACTACGACTTGGTCATCACCGACTTGAGGATGGGAGACGTCGGCGGCCTGGAAGTATTACAACGCACCAGGGAAGCCTCCCCGCTTACCGAGGTGATCGTCATGACGGCGTTCGGCACGGTCGAAGACGCCGTCGAGGCGATGCGTTTCGGCGCACACGACTTCGTGCAGAAGCCGTTCGTCGAAGAGGAGCTTCTCACCAAGGTCGCACGCGCCGCGCGCACACGACAGCTTGCAGGAGAGCTGCGCGCCGTAGCTGCCGATTTTCGCGAGCGCTACAACTTCGGCAACATCATCGGTCAGTCCGCGGAGATTCGAGACGTTCTCGGACGCATCATTCGCATCGCGCCCACGGATGCGACGGTTCTCATCACCGGCGAGAGCGGTACCGGCAAGGAGCTGGTCGCGCGAGCGATCCACGCTAACTCGTTGCGCGCGGAGCGGCCATTCGTCTCGATCAACTGCGCGGCGCTCACCGAAACACTTCTCGAAAGCGAGCTTTTTGGACACATGCGTGGCGCGTTCACCGGCGCCGTACAGACACGCAAAGGCCTCTTCGAGGAAGCGAATGGCGGCACGTTCTTCTTCGACGAAATCGCAGAGACGCCGCCTTCACTTCAAGCGAAGCTCTTGCGCGCGATTCAAGAAGGCGAGATTCGCCGACTCGGCGACAATCATTCGATCAACGTCGATGCGCGCATCATTGCAGCCACCAACCAGGATCTGCGAACCCTCATCGAGGACAAGCGCTTTCGCGAGGATCTCTACTATCGACTCAACGTCGCGCGTTTCGAGCTGCCGCCCCTGCGGGAGCGCAAAGAGGACATCGCGCCCATCACCGAGAGCTTCCTCGAAAAATACGGCAAGAAGATGGGCCGGCAGGCATCGCTCGGACCCGGCGTCATGGACTACCTGCTCGGCTACGACTTTCCGGGAAACATTCGAGAGCTCGAGAATCTGATCGAGCAGGGCGTGGCCTTGGCGCAGGACGGGCAGGTTCACCTGTCCGACATCGTTCCCAAGTCGAACGGAAACGGCGGCGCCCTGCATCCAGGCCGCCAATCGCTGGCGGACATCGTGCAGGAGGTCGAACGGGACGTCATCGTTCGCGCTCTCCGCCAGGTCGAGGGCAACAAGGAACGTGCGGCCGAGCTTCTCGGGCTCAGCCCAACGACGCTGTGGCGCAAGATGAAGCGCCTTCGCCTCGAGTGGCCCTAACTGGAGTAGTGGAGCGAACGTCGGCTACTGGGACTGCGCTTCGCGAGCCGCCTCGATCCGCTGCGCGCGCTCGAAAGAGTGTCCGACGACACCTTGCAGTTGGTTCGAAACCGCCTCCGGAACCTGGGAGGCGCCCGCATCTTGAGCCGGTGGCTGCGTCACGTCGTGAACCTGTCCGCCGATCTCTTTCGTGATGCGTTCCGTCGCGGCGCTCACCTCGCGCCCGAGCTCCTGCGCCTCCTCGGTGTCGACGACCCGCATCACGTGCTGAAAAGCGGACCGCTCGCCGAGCTGAACGAAGAATAGGACATAGACCAGGAAGGCCAGGATGGCGCCCCTCCACATCAGCCTAATCGATCGACGGATCATGCCTCTTCCCGACGGATACCATAGCTGCGCATTTTCTTGTGAAGGTTGGTGCGCTCCACCCCGAGAATTGTCGCGGCCCGCGAGATGTTCCACCCCACCTCGTCGAGGGTCTGAAGAATGTAGTCCTTCTCGGCGCGGCTTCGATACTCCCGCAAAGTCAGGCGTTCGCCGGCCTCATCGACCATGGCAGGCAGGTCCGACGCTGGCGTAGACTCGCGTCGAACCTCGCTGAGGACCCCCTCCTCGGGCAGATCGTCGAGCGTGATCCGGTCGCCGCTCAAGATCGCCATTCGCTCGACGACATTGCGGAGCTCGCGGACGTTCCCGGGCCAGGGCCGCTCGGCCAATGCCTCGAGCACGTCGTCGTCGATGGGCTTCTCCCGAAGCCCGTTCTCGGCCGAGAACTCCCGCAGAAACCCGCTGGCCAAGAGCGGGATGTCGGACCTTCGTTCGCGCAGCGGAGGGCTCACGATCGGGACGACGTTGAGGCGAAAGTAGAGGTCCTCCCGCAGACGGCCCTCTTTGACTTCCATCTCCAAGTCTTTGTTGGTCGCAGCGAGCACGCGCACGTCGACCGCGATCGCTTTTTCGCCGCCCACACGTGATATCTCCCCGCTCTGGAGCGCGCGCAACACCTTGGCCTGCGCACTCGCGCTCATGTCACCGATCTCGTCGAGAAAGAGGGTGCCGCCATTGGCGAGCTCGAACATGCCCTTCTTGCGGCCTTGCGCGCCGGTGAACGCCCCACGCTCGTAGCCGAAGAGCTCGCTCTCGATCAGCTCCGCTGGAATGGCTGCGCAGTTCACTTTCACGAAAGGTTTGTCGGCGCGCGGACTGAGTCGATGAATCGCGCGCGCGATTAGCTCCTTGCCTGTCCCGCTTTCTCCCGAGATGAGCACGCGTCCGTTCGTCGGAGCGACCTTCTCGAGCTGCGCGAAGAGCGAACGTATGACTGGGCTCTCGCCGATCATCTCGTAGCGGTGCTCGACGCCAGCACGCAGCTGCTCGACTTCGCGTTGCAGCTGCCAAGTCTGGAGAGCGTTGCGAACGGTGACCAGGACGCGATCCCGATCGAGTGGCTTCTCGAAAAAATCCGTTGCACCCAGCTGCACCGCTTGCACCGCCTCCGCAACCGACGCGTGGCCGGATACCATCAGCACCGGGAGCCTTCGCGTCTCTGGCTCGCTGCGAATCTTTTCGAGTGCTTCGATGCCGCTCATCTTGGGCAGGCGAACGTCGAGAATGAGCAGGTCGACCTCGTTGTTCTCGAGCGTTTCGAGACATTGCTCGGCTGACGAGGCCTCGAGCGTGTTGAACCCGGAGCCCTCGAGCACCATCCGCAGGGTGCGCCGGATGTTCTTTTCATCGTCGACGACGAGAATTGTGGCAGCCATTCAACGCCGCTTATATCACGGCGGATTATGGTCGACCCAAAGAGTGATAGAGTAGCCCGATCGTGAAACACGGGGACGCCGTTAGTGAGCGCTTTGCGGCCTTGCTCGAAGAAGCCAGGCCACCGACGGGAGGCGTCGCGTTCCAAGCGATCGCAGCCGAGGTGGAGCCGGCGCTGACTCTGTTGCGTGAGTTGCCCGCGAACGAACGCGTAAGCGGCGACTACGAGTCGTTCGGATTCCGCGAGTGCTTCGCGGTACTCACCCTTCTTGGGCGACGTCTGGCTTTGCTCGACCTCACACCCACTTCGGCAATTCAAGTCGTGCTGCTTGCGCTGCGGTGCATCGGGGGGTCCGAGGAGTCCTCCTCGGGACCGTTCGCGCAGCATGTCATCGCAGCAACGATCGAAGGATTCGTGCTGGGGCGCGAAGAACGAGTCGCACATACGGCGGAGGCCCGCGCAAGCAAGCCTCTAAAACCCTTGCGCATCGACGAGGCCGCTTTCGCGTTGATCGTGTCGGGGGTGCATGAACCCGCCGTGTTGAGCGAGTGCGTCGACTCGCTGGGACGCGCGATGCTCAACGCCGACGTCGAGATCGCAATCGTCGACCTCAGCCAGCTCGGCGAACCAAACCGAGAACGAGCGACGGCCGTGTTCGGCGCGGACGAAATCTCGAGGATGCTCGGCGGGGTGTGTTTCTTCACCGGAGTGGACGCGCGATGGAAGGCAGCCGCTGCCGACGCGCGCATCCCCCTCGACGCGCTGCAGATCACACCCGACCTCGCAGGAGCCATCGCCGCGGCCCATGAGGTGACCGGGCGTGCGGGCGAAGGCAGGAGGCCCAAATGGCGTGCGCTGCTAGACCGACTCCGCCGATGAGCGGCCGCGCGCTACTCGGCTGCTAGCTCGCGAAGTGCTGCTTCGGCGCGTCCCTTGGTCTTGCGATGCGCGGCCGCACGCTGCAACCATTTCCGAGCGTCGGCAACGTTGTCGAGCGTCTGATAGCACTTGCCGATTGCGAGCTCCTCCTCGGGGGTGGGCGCGTAGTCGTCGTCAGTGCCGGCACGGCGTTCGAAGTCGTCGACCTTCCGTCTGCACGTCGCGTCGTCGTCTTTTTCCTGCTTGCCCTGCTTGGGTGGAGCGGATGCCTTCGCGGCCGCTTCATGCGAGCGCGACTCGGCAGCGCCCGCCACCGCCATATCGGCGGCAGGAGCAGCGGCAGGGGGCTGCGCGAGGCGCGCGACGCTCTCCTCGTCGGGGGAGGATCGGGCCCGTCTCCTCGCGCGGACGGGCGCCCGGGACCCCTTCTTCGGTTCGGGTTCCGCGGTTTCCGGAGCTCTCAACGCAGCCGTCCCTTCGGAGCCAAGCTGCGCCACAGCATCCCTGCTATCGGACGTCTTGGTCTCCTCCTCGAGCACCTGGTCCGCCATCGCGATCTCTCCCGCGTTCTTCAACTCGCCAGGCGCCGCGTCGCTTTCGAGCTGCACCTTTCGCGGGATCGTCCAAACGCCAACCCCGACGGCAAGCAAGGCGATTGCAGCCATCGCCCAGGGCGCCGGCTGCAATCGCCGCTTTCGTAACGGGACGGCCCTAGGTGCACGGTCGCGAGCCGCACGGACAATCGCCCCATCGAGCGCCGGAGGCGGCTCTTCGATCGGCAGCTGCTCCGTCACGGCCAACGCGGCTTTCATCTCGTCGAACGCCACCCGGCAATCGGGGCACCGTGAGAGGATTTCGCGCACCCCGTCGGGATCGACCGCTTCGCGTTCGATCAGCTCGAAGACCTGCTCTTTGCACTCGTCACAGTTCATGCGGCTCTTCCAAATCGCTCAAGATCTGCTGCAGACGCTCGAGGGCATATCGCATGCGGCTCTTCACCGTGTTTGCCGGAGCACCGACCACCTCGGAGATCTCTCTGAAAGCCAACCCCTGCAGCTGGCGCAACAGAAACACCTCGCGCTGTTCGTCGGGTAGCCCTTCCACAGCTCGGGCGATCCGCTCTCCGATGAGCCCGCCGATCGCCAGCTGCTCGGTCGACGGCCCAAAGCTCGACACGCGCTCGCCGATCGGCTGACCTGACCTCGGCTGGGGCGCATCCAGCGAGGCGTGCCCGCGGAACTTCATCTTTCGCTGATGGTCGATGCACAGGTTCCGCGCGATTGTGTACAGCCACGTTGAGAACTTGGCGTCTCCGCGGAACTCGTCGCAGCGCTCGATGACTTTCATCCAGACGTCCTGATAGAGTTCCTCGGCGCGGCCCCGATCCCGAGCCGACCGCAATAGGAAGTTGAAGATCGGCGTTCGGTATCGTCCGAGCAACACCTCGAACGCTCCTGAGTCGCCCTTGCGATAGGCTGCAAGCAGCACTTCGTCGGAGGGATCGCTCAAAACGCGCCCCCATCTTCATCGTGCCTGTTTTGCGTCGGAAGACCACACATCGATCGACGTCTGAGACTCCAAGAGGATCTACTCGATTGTCCCTGGGCAAGTGAAGAACAATTCAGCGTTTCTACCGGATCGCCGGCAGCGGAAATGCCCCCGACCTTCATTGACCCACCTCCTGGCGCTGCGGTATAAGCGCGAGGACTGTCGGGGGGCAATTTCGCGTCAGATGGTGGTCACTTAGAGGGGAATTGCGATGCGCAGGACAGTTGCGCTCTCAGTTGCGTTGCTATGCATTGGAGCTGGGAGCGCCATCGTGGCGGCTCAGGCCCCCGGTGCACAGGCGCCGGACACACAACACGAGGCCTCCGCTGCGCCTGAAGCCGCCGCGCCGGCCGCGCCAACCAAACCGATCGACGCCGGCACCTACGCGGTACGCCTTCGCGATCTCGAGCAGCGGATCAACGAGCTGAAGGAGCAGATATTTCGCTCGAAGGCGAGGCTCTCGTTACTCGCCGAGACGGTGCTCGAGGGCGTCGTGGGCGGCGGCCAGGCGGTTATCCTCCACGAAAACCGCATGTCCCAATCGTACAAGTTGGTGAGGGTGGTGTACGCGCTCGACGGCGCCCCAATTTTCACCAAAGCCGATGAGGAAGGCGGGCTCGGCGAGCAGCAAGAGTTCGAGGTCTACAACGGGAGCATCGTCCCCGGCGAGCACACGCTCACCGTCAACCTCGAGTACCGAGGACACGGCTATGGCGTCTTCGCGTACCTCAAGGGGTATCGCTTCAAGGTGCGATCCACCTACACGTTCGCGGTGCCCGAAGGCCGTGTTTCGACGGTTCACGTGGTGGGCTACGAAAAGGGCGGCCCAACGACACCGCTCGAAGAGCGACCGGCGGTTCGGTACATCGAGCGTGTCGAGCGACAGGTTCGACCTGAAGCAAGCGGTGAGGGCGATCGGTAATGCGACCTCGTGGGGCGACAACATCGCCGCCCACACCGACACTTGGCAGGGGGCAAGCGCAAAGGGCGTGGCTGGGATTCATCCGGTTCGCCTTGGCCTTCAGCCTCTTTGCATCGGTTACGCCTGACGTTGTCGCACAGGACCTAACCGCAGCGAATCGCGAGGTGTCTGATCTCGAATCGGACACGCAACGATTGATGGCCAATCCGGTCCCCCCCCACGACCTCAAGAGCGACACGTTCGTCGAAGAGCGTCTCACCGACGGAGAGCTTTACCTGCGTCTCGAGGACTACCTCCGCGCTGCCATTCTCCTCATGGACATCGTCGAGCACTACCCGACGCATCGCGCGTATCCCGAGGCGCTGTTTCTTCTCGGGGAGTCTCTCTTCTTCGCGGGCGACCGTCTCGGCGCCCGAAAGCGCTACGCGGAGGTGATCGACCGCAGCAGCGATCCGGCCTTCTCACCATACCTCCAAATGGCGCTCAGCCGCCTGATCGAGATAGCCATCCACACCCGCGATTTCCGTGAGGTCGACGGATACTTCGCGCGTCTGGAGGCCCTGCCATCCGCCACGCTTTCGCTGACCACGGCCTATTTCCGCGCGAAGTATTTGTACAGCCGCGCCGTCCCCATCGACGACGTGCTCAACGGTCCACCGAACGCCGCGATTCGGCGAGTCGACCAAGGCCGCCTCGAGCAGGCGCGCAAGGGTTTCATCGCCATCCCGAGCGGCACCGAGTTTTCCCTGCGGGCCAAGTATTTCGTGGGGACCATTCACACCCTGCGCGGTGAGTATCTCGACGCCATCGCAGCGTTCCATGGCGTCCTCGGCCAGGAGCCGGCGAATGAGCAGGAGCGCCAGGTCGTCGAGCTGACCTATCTCGCGCTCGGGCGCCTCTACTACGAAACCGAGCAGCTCGAGCAGGCGCTCGAGGCGTATCGGGCAGTCGAACAAACGTCGTCCCACTTCGCCGAGGCCCTGTACGAGCTTGCCTGGAACTACATTAGGATGGGCGACGCCGTCCAAGCCGAACGCGCACTGGAGCTCCTCTCGGTCGCGGCTCCCGACAGCCCCCTGAACGCCGACGGCAAGGTGCT
>Ga0233414_10000879_pt1 | contig 11945 bp, 12 predicted proteins | sample Na_anoxic_10_MG_FD_189020 | JGI IMG/M metagenome (GOLD analysis project Ga0233414, IMG submission 189020) | Seawater microbial communities from Saanich Inlet, British Columbia, Canada - Na_anoxic_10_MG | ecosystem: Environmental > Aquatic > Marine > Inlet | place: Canada: British Columbia...
TTTGAAAAGATGGTAGAGATGGTAATGGAAGATCCTTTTATTCCTATGGCTTTCCAGAAGAATCATAAAGGAATGCAAGGAACTGAGTACTTGGAAGGCGAAGCCGTGGTTGAAGCTAAAACACAATGGTTATTAGCTAGGGACGCAGCAGTTAAAAGAGCTAAACACTTGCATAACGGCTATACGGAAGGAGTAACCAAACAGCTATGTAACAGATTGCTAGAGCCCTTTATGTGGCATACAGTAATCTTAACAGCTAGTGAGTTTGAGAACTTCTTTAACTTGAGGTGTCCTCAGTATAATCCAGGAGACGGGGTTATAAACAAAAGTAAAAAGGATTCTCTTGCTAGATTAAAAACATCTATGGAGGGAACGGATGTAGACTTCGGGAGCTTCTTCTTATCCTCTAACGACTGGTTATTAGCGAACAAAGGTATGTCAGAGATTCACATGATGGAGTTAGCTGAATGTATGTGGGATGCTATTAATGAATCTGAACCTAAGAAATTAGAGGAAGGTGAATGGCATATTCCTTTTGGAGATGATTTATTTAAACCGTCAGGGAACCTCTATGAAGACCTTACGGCACCTGCTGTATTTGATATGAAAGATATTCCTACAGGTCAAACTTTAGACGAATACATAGGGGAACTTAAACGGAAAATAGCTACAGCTAGATGCGCAAGAGTATCTTACGGTAACTTTGAAGGTAAGGATGATTATAAAGCTGACATTAAGCTTTATGAAAGACTTAGTACTTCTGGACATTATTCTCCTTTTGAACATTGCGCTAAAGCTATGTCAGATTTAGAGTATGGAGCATTCACACACACTTATATAAATAAAGAAGGAGCTAAAGTGAAAGAGCGTGGATGGTGCAGAAATTATAGAGGTTTTATTCAATTACGCAATCAGATAGACTAATATGAAAGAAAAACTAAAGAAAATAGGAAAGATTTTCCTTATAACTATTAGTGCAGTTTGCTGCCTACTAATGTTATTCATGCTAGGAAGAGATATTTTACAAGATGATTGGAAGGGTGCTGTACTATACACCTTATTGTTTTTTGTAAATTTTAAAGCGTTCTTAGCTGTATTTGAGGTAAAGACAGACTAAATTAAGAGTATTTGGGGTGCGGTGGGATGGAGCACATGCTAACAGGTAAAGCTGAGAGGGTATTGGTTCGAATCCAATCACCCCAACAACTAAAAACTCCGGGATTCTAGTAGAATCTCTAAGTATTTAAAAGATATTTACTTCATAAGAGTAAAGTTTAAGTGTAAAAGTGAAAAACCCTAGCCTCTTTGAGGTTAGGGTTTTTATTTTACCTTTCGTGGGAAGGGTTACTAAGGGACAATCTCTGTTCCTACATACATGATATGAGTCATATCTAATGTTTTTTGAAGTGTAGAAAGTTCTACTTGTACGTCTTGATGTTCGAACGCAGATCCTGAGTTTCCTTCAACTGCTATTTCAAATCCTGTAGGAGTAGATACTAAGTCAGGGCGAGTGCTAGAGTTAGAGTCCGTTAAGCTGCCTGCAGTTGTGTTGTCACTTCCAGCAAAAGTACCTCTTTTAACTAAACCAAACTCTCCTTCCGCTACGTCTACATTAGTGCCACCCTTCCACGTAATTTTTTGTGAGGTTCCGGGCTTGTGCGTATGGTAAGGCAAGCGGTTAACAGCAAGATTTAAGGAATCGTCTGCTACCTCTGTGTCAAACCCGTTAGCTGCGAAACGGACTCTTAAATCTAAATGAGTGTAGATAGAAGGAGATGCTACACCTAAAATAGAATGATCGTGAGCTCCTCTCCAAATATAGAATACGTCTGGATCTGCAGGAGGACCATGTACTGTATCCATCATAGTAGCCAAGGCTGGATAACCTACTCTAGGTAAAGTTATATCCTGATCTCCTCCAATCAAAGCCCAACCGCTTGGGGCTACTCCAGTCATAATCGGAGCTACCATACCTAAAGGTACGAAGGAAGCAAAGGTTCCTCCAGAAAGAGCATCTATCACATCAGCATGCCCTCCTACAGTGGTCTCAAGAGTAGAGATACTACTAGCATTAGAAGCAGTATCTACAATAACGGTAGAAAGTTTAGTGAAAACTAAATTTAAAAAGGTGACGAGGCCTGCAACTATCCCTAATTTATAAGAACTTTTAGTGAGCACTGCAGCATCATCTTCAACTGTTAAAACTGGTCCAGCGTAAGTGTCTGCTCCAGAAGTTAACGTTACATCTGAATCTTCTACTACTTCTGGTAACTGAGAAGGTTGAGTAACTAACGTACGATCTGTCTTCTTAGCTTGTTTAGCCTTTGCTTGAGCATCTGTAGAAGCTACAGTATGACCAACTAAATCAGAAACAGCTATACCAGCATCATCTTCTTTAGCTCTATCATCTGATTCTGCTTTAAACAGAACAGAGCTAAGTAAATCTCTAAATGTAGCCTCTGTGGGCCTATCGTATTCTAAAAACCTCGTACCTAATTTGGTAGCTGTCTTAGTGATGGTGAAATACCAACTCCTTAATCTCTTCATAGCTTTAATAGTTTACTATTTTTTCTCTAATATACGAATATTTATTCTCTTTATGCTGTACAGGAGCTGGTTCTACCACATAAGAGTTACGTCTAATGCGATGTAAGTCTTTAGTGGACTGATCTATTGGAACCTCTCTTTGTAGTAGCTCTAAGTAGTCCTTATAGACTTTCTTATTTATGAGATACGACTGGCAGTTGTACACTCCATCCACTGTTAATCTTAATCCTCCTCTAGCTTCCATGTGAAACACACCTCCTCCAGAGTAATTAAGATGTATGAAATCAAAGTCCTTTTCAAAATCGAAATCTTTAAAGGTGTAGTCGAATCTCATTTTGTCGATCAAACAGTCATCCTCCCAAATCCAAATACAGTCTACATCATCTCTGATAGCTGCTTCTACTAATTTGATAGTAGTTAGTCGGAGAGAGTTAGCTCCTGTAGTCCATCCAGCAGTCTTACTCTCTATCTCCTCTGATTTCTCAGGAGTGATAAACTCGTAAAGTAATCCGGTTTTCTCCATCTCCTTAACGATAGAAGCTTTCCGCTCTACCGCTTCGGGAAGGTTTATAACATAGATCCTCATTAAAGTAGGATACCTTTCATATAGAACTGTATAGTACCAAACTGATTACGTTGGCTTCCTGTACCTCCCGAAGCCTCTTCCATATTATCTATCGTAATAGATAAAGCTCCTACAGTTAAATCCTTAGGTGATTTAGTAATGTAGTTGTTTGTATTAGCAGGCTCTACTAAGTCATATCCTCCTAAATTAGTATCTGCTCCATCATAAACGAAAGAACGTTGAGCTCCTACCTCTACTCCAGGCATGAATAACCTTGTATCATCTGCTACTGCAGCTCCAGCAGTGTAAGTAGATAGATCAGGCATTGTTAAGAACCCAAAATCTCCTGCACCTAAACCGTCATTTGCGGACACAATAGAGAACACGCTCAACGGTTTGAACCACTTCTTACCTTTAAAGTCTAAAGGAAGTATATCAGCGATAGTAACAGTGTCGGCTACGCTTACAGCTCCAGGCTTGTTATCTAAAAAGTTAATATCTACTAAAATAGACACCTCTTCTTCTATTACCTTTCTTGTAACTGTAGCTTCAATGTAAGTACTGGATGCTGTAAACGTTGTAGTCTCGCAGCCACAATCAGACCACAAAGATTCTACCATGTCACACATAGCAGATTGGATCCCTTTTGCTGTAACAGCAAAATTAGTATTACTAAAAACTCTCGCTATAACTCCTTTGTTAAGTAAGTCATCTTTATCGGTATACTTAATTCCTCCACTCATAGTATTATAAATTACACGTTAAATAAATATCATCTCCTGAAGCTTCTGTTACTTCATTTTGCGCAAACTCACAAGGAGAAAACTCTCCTGCAGTGAGAGTAGTATCTTCTGGTACGCATGGTCCTAAAATAAACGCTAAACATTCATCAGGATGTGCTATAGCCATCTCCCCGATTCCTAAGCAACAATCGTTACAGTTCTTAGTCTCTCTGCTGATGCCGTAGATAGTTAGAATCTTATCCCATGCAGTCTTGTAATCTGTTCCGTAGGTCTTAGATAGACAGGAAAGATTACCTTCGATGCACTCTAGTTTGTATTTATCCTCTATTTTAGCTGAATTACAAGTTTGTCCTGTAATCCCTAAACGGTCTAACTCTTGCCTCATATTATAAGCAAGGTGTACCATCAAATGATAAACCCAAACTGCTTTGTAATTAAGCATAGCAGGGTTTACCTTTCCTTGAGTATCGAACTTCCAAGCCTTGTTAAGAAGACCGAAAGTATCAGCTTTAAAAACCTTGAAGGCTTCCGCTTGCAACTCTTCAGCAGCATTAGGAATTACCTTCTTAGCTCTATGTATCTTTAAACTCATTATTTACACCCTCCAGTTCCGTTACATCCGCATCCACAATCTTGATGACCAGCTTCTGTTCTATTAATAGTAATAGGTTCCGTGCATCCACCGCAACCATCAGAAGTACATGAAATGCGGTTACACATCTTAGAGAGATACTCTAGGATTTGTTGCGCATCTGTTATGTTCTTAATATCAGCATCTTGTAGAGCTGTATAGAAGTTATTTATACTGAATATCTCATGCAAGTGCATGAAGTATGTTTGCGATAACGCTATAGCTCTCATTGAATCTAACTCAGTGCTTAGAGTATAATCACATTCACATTCTCTACCGTCTCCGCAAAGAACGTTTAGAATGAAAGATGAAATACAATCCTCTAAAGCGCAATACTCAGCTACTTGATAAGTACGAGATATCTGCTCTCCTTCTAATTCATACGCTACAGTAAGAATATACATTCCTACTTTAGGTAAAGAGACAGTAGTTTTAGTATTAGGAGGTAGGGTAACATTCTCTGCTACGGCATCTCCGTCATACTCTTCCATAGTGAACTGCACTGGAATAGATAAAGACCTATTCTCTAGTACGTACTCCTGACAAGCCGTAAGCTCGAATACTAAGAAATCGCAACCTTGTAAAGTCTCTTCCCACACAAACTCTGTACCACACCTTACATCTAAGATAGTAGCTTTAATCTTGTAATCTCCTAAAGTAGAGAAAGTAAAAGAAGTAGCAGCAGTATCTGGAGCAAACCCCTGTAGTGGGAATGATGCTTGATCTAACTCTACCTCCAATCCTAAAGGATTAGTTACTTCCCAAGTAAGAGTATAATCATCTACTCCTGGAAGCGTAAAAGAAGGAGTAATAGTTACTTCCTCATACTGCGCATAACAACAGGTGTAAGACGCTTGGTTCTCTGGTACCGAGAAGTTAAACGAAAAGTCAGGTCGATGTTCGACCACAGTGATATTAGTTGTAGTATCAGCATCTAAGTATGTTTGTATATCTACTAAGGTTTCAGCTACTGTATTTCCTGTTAGAGTAGTAGCGAACTGATTATCCCAAACTAGGGCTCTAGAAGGGCAAGGAGTACCATCTACAAAACGGTAGCTTCTTACTCTCTGTTTGATTTGATACTCTCCTACTGCACAAAGATCTAATGTGAAATTAGTGCTTGTCTGAGAAAGTACCTCATTATTCATGTACCATGTACGTTCCCCTGTATGAGAAGAAGCGTTGTACACATCTACTTTAAACGAACAAGGATCCTGCACTGTAAATAGTGAAGGGTACGGTCTGTTATAATCAGCAGATAGAATATCTGTTACTACAGGAACTAAGACTAAGAAGAGATTAAGATCTTCATCGTAAGTCTTTACAGTATTTGTGTAAGTGTAAAAGCCTGTACTCTCAACTGAGATATCTACAGACTCTCCATCTGTAACTACTACAGTATGTGTAGAAGATAACGCAAGATTAGAATCCCCGTTAATAGTGATACCTCCGATCGCCACCGAGAGGGCTGATTCAGAGGTAAAGTCCGTTTGTAGAATATTTACAGTTAAGTTCATCTTATATCAAAATTATTAATACTACTAATAAAGCACCTACTCCAGCACCTTTACCGAAGAAAGCAAATCTCTGTTTCTTAAGTTTCTTATTCTCTAATCTCAAATCCTCATTCTTCAACTCAGATTTAAGTAATTCAGATGAACAATCTTCATAGCTCTGAACAACAGTAGTTTTTACCTCATTCAAAATAGCTACTTGCTCATCTCTATTTTTTATAATCTCTTTATTCACCTTGTCTAAAGAATCTAAAGTTCGCTTAACTTTAGGTAAATCCCTAGAGATTGCATCTAAATTTGTACGAGCTACATAGAATTCAGTAAACTTTTCAGTAGTCATCCTAACATACGAGCAAGTATCAGTCTCTACGAGGATGATACTGTCGTTACATTGGGCGTAACCGGCTACTCCTGAGAGTAATCCAAATATAAAGAGAATTAACTTTTTCATTACTTGATGTTTTTATTGTACCTTTCAATCCACAACAGCACATCCTTTTTATCTTTAGATGTGATAGTTGGTTTAGATAGTTCGTATAATCTGTCTACAGCTTCGTCTAACTCTCCTTCCAGAATTACCTTCTGTTTACTTAAAACCTTAGTTCTTACAACTAAAGTTAAAAGTATAGAATCGTGTTGAGCTAATACAGCTTTCAGAGAATCCTCCTTAGCTACATGCTTGTTTATAATCTCTACATAATGCGTCTTCTGTTTGTTAGAGGTAAGGAGAACTCCCAACGTTACAAACAGAATACACAAGATTACTATAGCGATATTTTTAGTCTTCTGACTTATCATCTTCTTTCGGTTCTACACTAAAGAAATTAGTTAAAAACTTACCAACTACACCAGTGATTAAACTAGCCATGATGATAACTGTATTTCCCTCCATTGCTCCATAACCACTAACGAATAAGCTAGTAGCTAAAAGAGAATCACCTAACTTTCTTAAGTTACGTGGGGTTGCTTTGTAATATCCTTTTCCTGAGAATTTCATATCTATTTTTCTAGTTTAGTTTCCACCCGAACGAGAGCTTGCGCTACATTGTTTATTCGGGTTTGTGTTTCTTTATCTGATTTATCAAACTTATCTTCTATTGCCCCTATCTCTTTGAATAGATCCTTCCTCATAGAAGCCCTAGCAGAACTGTTCTTTTCAAATAGGACTTCAATTTTGGTGAAGTGTGCTTCCAGAGTAGCCTTCAATTCTTCAAATTGTTCGGATTGCATTTTATTGTGATCTTTTAAGTTGGAAATTTCTACATCCTGGAGCTTAGATTTCACGCCTTGGTTGTAAACCAGCTTAATAACAACAATTAATTCCGTAATAGCAAGGCCGATAATCAACCAATCGAACTGAGAAACTTCCATTTTTATATAAATTTTAAAAGAATAAGTATAATCATGTAAAAATACACAAATTATTACATTAATTATAACTCTGTTTCAATTCTTTTGATCGCTGCGACATAAGCTTTCGCTATTCTCCACTGACCTTCAGCAGTACCGAAGATTTTAGCATCATCTGCGTTATCAAAGAATCCTACTTCAGGAAGTACAGAAGGAGTAGATGTATGCTTTAATACATACAGATTCTTCTCCTTATCAGGATCTCCATCAGACCAATCAGCTCTCCACTTAAACTCAGGAAATTCCTTCTGAGCTTCTTCATAGATAATAGTAGACATAGGATCAGCTTTAGTTTGTCCTGGAGAAGTCCAAATCTCATAGCCTTTAGCTTTAGAGTTGTAAGCATTGCCGTGTATGAAATGTGAAACACAGTTGCCGTATATGGATTGCTCCTTATTAACCCTAACACATCTCTCTTTAAGAGAAATATCTTCGTAACCTGGATTTATCAGTTTGTATGAGATACCCTCCTTTTCTAAAAGGAAGGTTATCTTATCTACAATATTCCTGTTACAGACCCCTTCAAATAGAGGAACTCCATCTTCTCCCACGTGCATCTTGTGCCATGTTTTAGGATCATCCTTCTTCCAGTTTGGGCTGGTTACATAGACACCTTCAGGATTTAATCCTCCGTGTCCCGCTACTAATAAATGTTTATATTTACTCATATCTTCTATATTTATCGTTTGTTGTTTATCTATGATCTATAATCCAATCAGAATCTAGTTCTAAGGTGCAATTTCTTGTATCCGATAAATTAGTGACCTCCCAGTATGTAAAGTCATCCTTAAATAGCTCTTCGTGTGTTGACCCCGTAAAGTACGCAACATCTCTCCCCCCTTGCAAGTTGTTTATTACCCTTATTTGTGAGTGAGCTATCTCCTTTACTCCTCCTCTATCTATACATAAATCAATTCTATAATCATTGTTTTCTCGACCCTCCAAGACAAAATCCCAGCTCACTGTAAATTCAACAGGGTTGTTCCCTATCAATCTTAATTGCCCGTTTGCTGGATTATCAAAGTGCTGTAAATCGCTTGCAGATTGCGTACCTAAAATAGGAACAGGTACGCCAGCCGTTGCTATTACCGTCTCTATTTCGGTTGTTATAACACTTTTTGCACCTACAAAGGTGTTCCTAATTCCCTTATTTTGATTCCACTGACAAGACACGTCAGAATAAGATATATTAGGTGTTATATTAGTATCTGAGGGGTCAACAACTCCACCCCTTGCAACTTGCATTTGATTTAGTTGTAAAGTACTTGGGTTTGGAAAGTTTACGGGTGCAAAATCCACAAACGGCTGTAGCGCACCTAGATTAACATTCATGTTTGTTCTGAATCTACCTTGCATTACGAAAGCCAAGCCAGCCTTAAAAATCGGTTCTGTGGTGACATCGCTCATGCTAAAACCGTTTATAGTCGTTAAGACATAACCACCCATCCAAGCCCCCGTAAGGGTTAGCGAAGGACTGCCTCCGTAACGCCCCGTGCCTGATTCTAAGCCTTGACGGTATCCGTCTATTTCTCCCAAAGAGGTACAATTAATATAGTTTATTCTAGCAAATTCAAAGGCATTGAATCCCGAAACATCCACTAAATCATACACTTTAGAATTTACCCCTACGACTGAAATCTCATAATCTTTACCTATGAAGTTACCACTACCCCCAACCTCTGAAACAAACATAGTATAGTTGTCTTCTAAGCTATACAAGCCACTTGTGTCAAAGTTGTATCCTGCTATATTTATCCCCGTGGCAGGGACTTCTATAACAGTCGCCCCCGTGTTTATTTTCCCGTCCAAAAAATATTCTTTTGTGCTATCAACCCCGTTGCCTAAGGTAGCCAAAAAATTTTCTTGCGTTACAACTATTCTATTTTCTAAAGGTGGAATATATCCCATAATATTACTTTTTTAAATTAAAAACCAACCTACGCCATTACATACTAAATTTTCCGTTTTATTTACAACAGAGATTACCAGCGTGGCACTACCTTCTACAAGGTCGCCCCCATTACCAGCGATAGTAACAGTGTTTGCCGTTGCACCCGTCTTTTTTATGCTGTACGTTACTCCCAATGATTTACTAGCAAGTGGCAAGTCTACCACCTTGTTCCCGCTCGTGCAATCAATAAAAACCCTTTCCGTTGCCGTTGGTGCGTATGGGGTTGCTGGAGTAGTTACTACATTAGGGTATTTACTATTGTTCCCTTTCAGGTCGTAATTACCAGACCACGCCAAGCCTTCAGCATCTTCCAATATGATATGAGTATCCGAAATTTCCACATTACCAGAAGTAGCTTCTATCCCGTTATAATTAGTCGTCAATACTTTTATAATACAGTCATCTATCACGCTGTTACCAAGCACGTTTAAGGCAAATTCACCGCTAGATTGGCCTGACATAGTAACGTTAAAAGTTGAGCCTTTTATATTGCAATCTGTTAACGGAAGGTTGGCTATGTCTGTAGTTGCGTTTATTACGGAATCGGTAATATAAGCAGAACCGCCCCCATTAATTACACTCAACCCAGCACTTAACTCTGTACCTCTTATAAGCATTCCGCTACAATTGGCAAACATATTACCAGAGCTAAAGTATTCACCAGAGCCGAAAATTACACTTCCAACAGTTAGCAATTGGAAAGGTGCTAAACCCGTAGCAACCCAAGTGCCTTCTATTTCGCAAAAAACCTGAGAGTTATATCCAAAAGCGTTATTATTTGAATTTACATCGTGCGCCTTAAAATGAACCATTCCGCCCCCTGTTGCATTCATGAAGGCATTCAATGTTGCATCGTGCGTTATTACGTGCGGAGTCCCGTAGAACGATAAAATCCCAGAAGTTGCCGTATACGTGTCACTGCAAAAGATACGAATATTAGATGCCGTATTTGTGTTCTTCCAAAAGATGTTCGAACCACCTAAATCAACTGTAAAACTATTACAATCAATCGTTAACTGATTGATAGAGGTGTTATTGAACGTTTCCGTATCAGCGGTTAAGTCCTTCCCCTTAGCATCAATAAGCACAGTTTTTCCTCCAATATCAGTAGTGCCAGCACCCCCAAAAACAGGGTTACTACTTAAACATTTCACAGTGCAGTGCGTAACACCTACTGGAATAGAACTAAGTGCTGTTTTAATATCCACAAAAGGCTTTGAAGCATCTCCAAATACACCAGACTCCGTTGCATTCTCATCTACATAAACTACACCATCATAAGTAAACGTACCGCCTCCTAAACCTTGGTTCTTATTCCATGTAGCACCATCATAGATTAACCAATCATCTACTTTATAGTCTTCAGAACCTCCTCCTAAATCTTGAGTTCCCGCTACATTTACTATGTAAAAGTCCCCCATAGTTCCTGTACCATCTACGACAGTAGGAACATTAGTAGTAGCGTTCCAGAACCCTTGGAAATCTAAAGCAGAGATAGGCATTTGAGATATAGGTAATCTACCTGTACCATCTAACTCCGCATAACCGTTAGCTTGGCCCTTTTCAGATAAGTTTTGCTTTAAAGCTAAGAATGGTACCATAACCATCTCAACTAGGGCTGCTAACCAGCTGTACAAATCGTCTCTAAGTTTCTCTTCGGAGTAGTTAGCCTTTCCGGAGAGAGGCTTTTTAGATATCCGATTTACTACTTTATATAACTCTTTTTGAAGTCTTTCCATTTCTTACTTTAGTTTATGCTGTGGAGCGTTTATAATATACACATTTATTTTACAAGTTTGAGCTTCGTTGTAAATAATTATACGAAGTCTCCCACTCTTTGTCTGTAAACTGGCCCATCATCCTTGTTACAGGAACCAGTTTACCAAGTTTAGTAAGGAATACTACCTCTCCTTTGTTATTGTAGAACCCATCTTTTCTCTGCATTGCTGCTATAGGCTCGAAGGCTAAGTTCAGTAGGTTATTCACTGCACTAATCGCAACAAACGGACTCTTAACTGTTTTAGCCCACTCTCTAGGATCAGAATAGAAGCTTAACTCTCCATGCGTTCTCTTAGCTAAATAAGCCGCAAAGTACATAGCGTTTTTAGAAGTAACTACTCCTTCTTCATCGTCCATATCTTTTGCTATACTAGCTAGACCGTAAGAGAGGATCAAACCTCCAATAGCAAAGCTTAGTTCTTTTGCAGTCATCATTATGTTTTCTCTTTCTAAAGGAGTAAGCTTACCCCACTCATTCGAGATCACTTTCATCTTAAGTTTATCTGAATCAGCTTTTAAACTCTTATAAGAATTTACAAAGAATCTAGCAGTAGAAACATAAGTACCTTCTTCATAATTCTGGGAGAACTCTGAGTGGAACATACGATCGTTATCTACATAATCCTTAAAGTACAGTTGCTCTTTAGTGTGGATATTAGATCCCCCTCTAAATCTCTGTAAGTATCCTGGAATCATCCACTTTCTAAGGAATATAGCTTGTTGCCCAAGTATAGTGGTCTCCAATTTAGACTTATTATCTTTAGAGTAGTTACCGTTTAACTTGTTACTCAAAGATTGAATCTTT
>Ga0233414_10000883_pt1 | contig 11913 bp, 9 predicted proteins | sample Na_anoxic_10_MG_FD_189020 | JGI IMG/M metagenome (GOLD analysis project Ga0233414, IMG submission 189020) | Seawater microbial communities from Saanich Inlet, British Columbia, Canada - Na_anoxic_10_MG | ecosystem: Environmental > Aquatic > Marine > Inlet | place: Canada: British Columbia...
CGTCGATCATCAGGATCGAAACCTGGATCTCGTCCTCGGGGTCGGGCCGTGCGCGCCCAGGCTTGCCTTCCACCTCGACCCGCGCCGCCACGGCGCGAAGGTCGGTCACGGCCCAGGCCGGAAGGAAGCTTTCGCTGCACGCGGCCGCCAGGAACAAGACGATCAGCCCGAGGACTCGCATCACAGCTCCCCCCTGATGCCGAGCGCGGGGATGATGGGCAAACCGAGCAAGGGCGTCTGCTGGCTGAAGTCGTAATTGTAGATGATGCCCTCTTGGTTCTGCTGATTGTAGGCGTTGCGGATATCGAGAAATACCGCAAGCCGCCAGCCCTCGAAGATCCACTTCTTCTGAACTCGGATATCGAGCTGATGGAAAAGAGGGTTGCGAAGGCTGTTCACCCGACCGTCGATCGGGATGTAGACGTCGTTCAGCGCGTCGTAGATCGATCCGATGACGGGAGTGTTCGGGTTGCCGCTGACGACACGGAAGGTGCCGCCGATCTCCCAGTTGCGCGGGAAGTTGTAGACGAACGCTGCCGTCAAGATGTGCGTCTGATCGAAGTCGAACAGGCGCCAGGGCTCGAGCGAGCCATCCTTGCGCTCACTTCGCGACAACGTGTACGACAGATAGCCAAAGTAATCGCGTCCCTCGGTGATGGGGCGAAGGTTGATGCTGAACTCCGCTCCGTAGATCCGCCCGATTCCACCGGTCACGTAGAACGGCGCTTCGCCGCCAGGCGTCGGGATTGCGCGGTCCCAAAGGTATTTGTAGAAAGCTTCAACACCGAAACGAGCGCCCGGAACAGCGTCGTACTCCCAGCCGGCTCCGACGTGGACCGCCTTGATCGGGTCGAGCTCGGGATTGCCGATCGACACATCGGACTCTTGAAACTCTGGCGGCTGACTGAACACGCCCACGCCGAGCTTGACCCGCATATCTTTGGCCACGGTGAAGATCGTGGTTAGGCGCGGATCGACGGAAAACGAGCTGATGTCGCTGAAGTAGTCCATGCGAAGCCCGAGGATGAGCAGCGTGAGCTTTCCCAATTGCATGTTCGACTCGAGGTAAAGGCCCGGGCGGAAGACCGTCTTGTCGACGTCGGCGAACACCTGGTCTTGGCCAGCCAACGAACCTTGCTGGCTGCCGGCCCCTTCCGAAGCCCCTGGCGATGGCCCCAGGTAAGTGAGGTCGATGGGAGCCGTGTAGACGTCGAGGCCCGTGATGAGCCGGACCCGGTCGGTGATCTGATAGCGCCACTCGCCCCGGCCGTAGGTCTGAATGAACGTACCTTCGAGCCGGAACTCGTCTCCGAGGGAGAAGTTGATCTTGCTCGGTCCGACGTTGAAGGCCAGCTCTTGCTCCGCCTTGTCGCCGAGACGGCGCTTCCAGTCGATTTGGTTATTGTAGAACGCGGTCCCGAGCGAGGTGTTGCCGCGAACCGCCGGGTCATTGTCGGCAGCTTCTTCCAAGATCAGCTCCAGCCGGTCGTTCGACCCGTATGCCGAGATACGAACGCGGTCTCGCTTCGTCGGCCAGAAGTTCAGCTTGAACTGATAGTCGATGTAGACCGGCGCCTGCCGGACGCCCACGTCGTCCGGCAGCACCGAGGGCAGAACGAGATCGATCAAGCTCCGCCTCAGCCCTCCGGAGATGCTGATCTTGTCGGTAAGCGGCGCTTCGATCGTCACGAAGGTATCGATGATCGAGATCTCCGCCACCCCGTGGATCCGGTCTCGCGCCGGGTCCCGCGTGGTGACCTCCAAGATGCCACCGGTACGCCGGCCGTAGCGCACCGAGAAATTGCCTGGGTAGAAGTCGATCTTCTCGAGCATGTACGAGTTGTAGACACTGGTGAGGCCGCCGAAGTGGTAGATCAGAGGCACGGGAATTCCGTCGATGAACGACTCGCTGTCCTGAGGCGCGGCACCACGTACGATGAGCAGGCCAATGCCGAAAGGCGGCCTCGCGACGCCGGGCAGAAGCTCGACGGCTCGGAGCGCGTCGCCTCGCGTCCCGGGAATGCGGGTCAGCTCATCTTTGTCGATCGTGCGCTTCACCACTTCGCGCGGCGCCGCATCGATGACGGCGGTCTCGCCAAACCCGCTGTATGCCGCCTTCTTCTTCGCACCCAAACGGTAGATGACCTGGGTAACCTGCCCCGCGACGAGCTCCTCTTCGACTTTCAAGTCGCCGTACTCGCCACCGAGGATGTTGACCTCGTACTTGCCCGGCTCGAGGTCGGTCGCGACGAAGGTTCCATCCGGTCCCGTGACGATGTCTCTGACGAGTTGGTCCTGCTCGTTGAGGATTTCGATCGTGACGGTGCCGGCCGCACTGTCGTCCTCTGCGAGCAGGACGGTGCCGGAAAGCCAGCCCGTGGTCATCTCCTCGGGCGGCTCCTTCAGCTCGAAGACGTATCGATAGCGAACGCGGGCTGCAATCGGCTCCCAGTCTTTGCGTGCGGGCTCAAACACGAACTGGCGCGCGGCCGAGAGCGCGGCCTCGTCGAAGCCTTCCCCTGCGGACCTGGCAACGCTCACTTCGCTGACCAGACCATCCTTCCCGACGACGATATCGAGCTCGACGACAGCCTCGATGGGCTCGTCGCCCTCGGTCTCCGGGTAGGCCGCCTCGACGAAGCGAATGAGCTTCGGCGGCGTGACGAGTGGCTTCTCTTCTTCCTCGGGCGCCGGCTTGCCGCTGGTCTGCGCCTGAGCCCCATTCGAGACAAATCCCGCGAGGAGCAAGGCAGCGACCAAGCGAAGCACCGCCTAAGCATACGGACGGCAGCATGGCCATACAAACCGAAGCGACGGGGGCCGTCCTGGACAGCGAGGATCGTTCATTTCGGCGCGGTCAAAAAGGTGACACGAATGTTGCATTGGGAGCGGGCGGATCGCTGGTCGAGGGGCTGTCCTTGATCTATCGTCGCGCGATGATGAGATCGTTATCCATCGTTGCGATGGTGCTGATCACGGTGACGTCTTGGATGGGCTGCGGCGACTCTCGCCCAGCCGGCACCGCTGGAAGCGACAGTTCCTTGGTCGGTGGTCCATGCGTGGACAACCTCGATTGCGATGAACGCCTCTGCGAGATCGATAACCGGTTCCCTGATGGCGTTTGCACCATCTCCTGCGGCGAGTCCGGGCATTGTCCTCAGGGATCCTCCTGCGCGGAGCTGCCGATCGGCTGGGTCTGCCTCGTGAACTGCGTGAGTGCTGCGGACTGCAGGACCGGTTATGCGTGTCAACCCGTGACGGAAGCCGGTACCAACGACGGCTCCACGGTGACCGTCTGCATCGGCTCCGCCCGCCCTTCTTGAGCTCCTTCAGGGTAACCCGATCTTGGCGTTGCGATCCTTGGCTGAGAGTTGAAGTGTTTTCTCAGATGCACATCGGTAGAACGTGTTCGCTCGTAGCGGTGTTGCTAGCCGCGTGTAGGTCGGCCCCGTCTGCGAGCGGGACACACGATGCCGGGCGGTCGAAGAGCTACGTCTTCAAGCACGAGGGCATCGTTCGAGATGTCGGTGTCTTCGATCCTCGCACGCGAACAGACGAGGGTCTGTCTCGACCGATGGTAGTGGTGCTGCACGGCGGGCTTGGCGACGACGACGACACAGTCGCGCTGACGTTCGGAAAGCTCAACGAACTTGCCGCGGAGGACGGCTTCCTGGTGGTCTATCCCCAGGGCATCGGGGGTCACTGGAACGATGGACGCAAGGTTGATCGCTATGTTGCGCAGCGCGAGGGCATCAACGACGTCGGATTCCTCACGACACTGATTGACGACCTCGTCGAGAAGCGCAACGTCGACCCCGATGCGGTCTTTTTCGTCGGCGTGTCGGACGGCGCGATGATGACGCATCGCTTCGCGTGTGAGCGGACCAACAAGCTCCGGGGGTTTGCAGCGATCATCGGCGCGATGCCCTACGACGTCGCGCGCTGGCGTTGCGGTGAAGAACCGTTGTCAGCACTGATGATCAACGGGACGGAGGACCCGATCGTCCCCTGGGACGGAGGGATGGTACAGTTTGATGGTCAGAAGCTCGGTCGGGTGCTTTCGGTAGAGCGGACGTTCTCGTTCTGGAGTAGCCATGACGGCTGTACGAGCGTCGCCGTGTCGAAGATCCCCGATTTCGTCCCCACCGACGGAACCCGAATCGAGCGGCACAGGGCTACGGGCTGTGCGGGGGACACGAAAGTCGAGCTTTTCTCGGTAGAGGGCGCCGGTCACACCTGGCCGTCCGGTTGGCAATACTTACCCGAACAGATGATCGGACCGACCAGCCGAGACATCGACGCCGCCGTGGCGGCCTGGCGCTTCTTTCAGAGCACGCTCTAGTACCTGCAACATTTTCGAAACGATCTGGGCAAGCGCCATCGCCCGCCTTCGGTCTTGGGCTACCTTCCGATCTCATGCCGACGCGCATCCTCGTCTTCCTCGGTCTGCTGGCGCTCGCCGCGGGCCTCATCGTGTCTCTGCTACAGGGCTGTGGAGACGCGGGCCGCATCGATGCGGCTTGCCAATCTAACGACGACTGTGCCGCCACGGAGCTCTGCGCAACAGGGTTGTGCGAAGGCGGGCTCGGCGTGTGCACCGAGCGGCCAACCATGTGTCCCGACACCGATAGCCCGGTATGTGGTTGTGACGACCAGACCTATCAGAACGTTTGCTTTGCCGACATGGCCGGCGTTCGCCTCGCCCACACCGGCCCTTGCATTCCAGCTCCGAGCTGAGCGGCTCAGCGCGACGAGCGGATCGCCCTGAGCCAGTCTCCGCTGAGCACGAATTAATGAACCCCGATTGCGCGCTCGCGCAACCGGGGCTGGGTGGTGGAAGAATCTCCCTCTTAGTTGCTGCTAGCTGCGCCGGTGGGGAATGCGGTCCAGCCTGTGGTCCAGTCCATGCCGGACGGGCCGCCAAACGCGCCGAGACAGCTGTCGTTCGTCAGGCTGTAGTCCGGAGCTGGGTCGCCGCCGGTTGCAGCTGTGCTGAAGTCACCGAGGCCCGGTTCACCTTCGAGATTGCTCCGCATGGCATCTGCGAGAAGCGTCGGCTCGTCAAACAAGTCCGCCGTCATTGCAGGCGCGCTCTCGTCCTTCGGATCGTTGTCGTCGTCGGGGTAGTTCACGCCGTTGTCGTCGAAACAGCTGTTCTCGACGACGATGCCGGTAGGCCACCCTCCGTCAACACTCCATGCGCCATTGCGCATGTCGTAGCCGGCGCCGCCGAAGCCGACGACGACGAGGCCGTCGAGAACGCCCCAGGTGCCGACGCGAGTCACCACGCCGCTGCCTTCGGCGCGATCGTCACCGATTATGGTGCCGTTGGTGATGTCGGGGGCCGAGCGCGGCTCCACGTTGTTGTCTCCGTCGCCGAAGTTGTCGGCCTCGATGCCGTTCGGGCTCGAGCTGGTCGAGGTGAAGTGATGGACGATGAAGTTGTCGACCGTGCCGCGGTAACCCTGGTCCCAGTCGAGACCGTCATCGCCGGGCCCGCTGATGAGGACGTGGTCGATGGGGGCGGTGCCTCCGAAGAACTCGACGCCATCGTCGAGGCCTCGGTGAACCTGGATGTACTCCAACGTCGTGTCGCTTCCGCAGCCACCCACGGTGAGCCCGTTGAGCTCGTTGTCGTCACCGAACACGGCACCCGCATACTCGATGCGAACGTAGCTGAGCGTGCCGCAATCATGGCTGTCGTCGTCGCCGCCGAACTTGCCTCGCTCTTCGCCGACCGCAATGCCCTCGATGCTGCCGACACATTCGCCAGCCGTGCCGTCGCAGCCCGTGTCGCCCCAACTGAGGCGCGCGAGACCGAGGAGAACGACGCCGCCCCAATCACCGGGCCTGGCCTCTTCCGGAAGGGCCGAGGAGGTGAAGACGATCGGGTTCGCTGAGGTGCCCTGCGCGTCGATCGTCCCGGTGGTGGTAACCACGAGCGCGGACTGCTTGTCACCGTAGAGAGCCGCGCCCGCCTCGATGGTGAGCTCCGCACCGACCACGTAGGTCTCCCGCGTGAAGAAGTACCTGCAGCCTGCTTCGAACACCGTGTCTTCGGTGATCTCGTCGACCAGGATCTCCACGTCGCCCGCGCCGCCAATCGCTTGACACGGATTCGGATCGAGGCCGCCACCGGTGCCACCCGTTCCGCCACCACCGCCGTCGCTACTACAGCCCGAGCCAGTTGCGAGCATGGCCCCCACAAGAATGATTCCTAGATATTTCGCCATTTCCATATCCTCTCTAATGCGGCCTCTCCCGCCGCGTAGCTGTTGTCTATTCTCTCGAGTGCGCTCAGTAGATGTACTCAGCGCTGATGCTCACACTCGTGCCCCGGTGCTCTACGAAGGTGATCTCGTCGCCCTGTTTGTACTGGCGCTTCGCGAACGCGATGTTCTTCCACTTGAACCCGAGCTTCGCGTGCTCCGAGACCCGCCACGTCGCGATGAGGTCCAATAGATGTTGGGTTTGGTCGAAGACATCGGGTGCGATTACGTTGCCGCCCTGGACACTGCCCGCTTCCACGATGCGCGGCCCGAATGTGTTGTAGACCAAGCCGACCATCACGCCCGAGTCAGGATCGTCAAAACGTAGTGACAGATTGGTGACGAACGGAGACTGATTGAACAGCCGGCGCTCCAACCGGCCTGCGATCCCCTGGTCCGCAGGCAACTTCGACTGTGAGCCCATCAACGCAACGTTCCCGAGGAAAAAGAACTTCTCGAGCTTCTCGTGTAGTCGACCGAATCCAAGCCGGAGCTCGATCTCGCCTCCGACGAGCCAGGCCGTGTCGGCGTTGCGGTAACTCGCGCTGCCGTTCACTTGGCTCAGGATCACGAACTCGATCGGGTTGACGAAGTACTTTCCAAACACCGTGGCCGCGATCAGGTCTGTGCCGCCAAAGTAGAACTCGTAGCGTGCCTCGGCATTCTGGACTCGCGTACGCTGAAGGTCCGGATTGCCTGCGACCAGCCAGCCACGAAGAAAATCGAGGTAGGCGAATGGCGCGAGCTCGCGAATCGCCGGTCGAATCACCGTCATCCCGTAGCCGAGCTTGACGAACATCTCGTCATTGATCTGAAACGAGAAGGTCGCCGAGGGCATGGGATCCAGATCCGTGCGATCGGTCCTCTCCGGCAGCGTTGGATCGTTGGTGAACGGGCTCTTGGACTCGACCTGTTGCCGAAACGCCTCAAATCGAAGGAGGCCGAGGAACTTCAGCCAAGGCGCGATCGGCGTTTCGAGCTGCGCGTAGCCTCCGACGAGAAGATTGTTTGCCGTGTAGCTGTCATCGGAGAACGTGACTTCCGCGATCGTGCTGATGGGGCCCAGACCATCGGGACCGAACACGACTTCGGGGTCGCCCACGAGAGTGGCGCCGCCGCGACCCTGCTGAGTGAATCGGCGGGCGTCGAAACCACGGTCGGTGTAGCCCGCGTCCATTCCGATACTGGCGTATGCGGTGGAATCGAACGCTTCGTACAGCGGAAAGCGAACGCTCGTCTTGCCTCCGACGGAGATCTGCTTGAGGTCGGAGAAGAAGCGAGTGGCCGACGCGATGTTTTGGGACTCGACCTGTTGCTGAACCTGCCGCCGGTCGGGCTCGTCCCGCCGACCCGTGCTGACGACTGCGTTCCAGCGAAGCCTCGCCTTGCTGTCCTTGAGGTTTCGATGATCGCCGGTGAGCTGGTTGAAGAAGATCGAACGCCCGATGAAGTTGTAGCTGTTCTTCGAGAGCGGAACAAAGTCGTCGTTCTGCGAGCCGCCCAGCTGAAGGATGGTTTCATCCTGGCTCGTGCGACTGTACATGGTCGTCAGGTTGAGGAAGTTGTCGCGGTTGAGCTCCAGGAAACCGCTCCCGAACGTGCCCCAGAGCACTTCCTGGTCGCCCTTCTTGTAGTCGAAGTCCTCGATGAGGGTGTCCGCGCTTCCGTCGGCTTGGTAGGTGTAGCGCTTGTTGAGACCCGTCTTGATGAGGTCTTCGTACTCGTAGAGGAAGCTCACGAGGTACCCGCCACGGAGGCCTTTTGACGTCTTTCCAATCTTGCCGGAGTTGCCCGCGCTCACCTTGAGACCGAGCTTCGGAATCGCGAGCCTGGACTTGGGATTCCACGCGCTGGAGAAGCCTCGCCCCACCTGCGAGACCTGGTCGTTGGTGGTGTAGCGGGTTCCCGGGCGGCCGGTGTCGAGTCGCTGTGGTCCCAAGGAGGGAGCCGCGGCGCGCGACCCATCGTCAAATCCGAGCCAATCACGCTTGCCACCCTGATAGGTCGGCATCTGCCGAAAGGTGCTCATCGAGTTGGCGCCAATCGAGACGCCCACTTTGAGCATTTGCTCGCGCGGGTAGCTCGAGGTTTCGATCATGAGGAGACCGCCGGCGAAGTTGCCCGGAAGATCCGGCCGGGGGGTCTTGACCACAGCCAGGTTGCTGACGATGTCGGCCGGAAAGATGTCCAGCTTCACGCTTGGGATGTCCGGATCGACGCCCGGCACGGGTACGCCGTTCAACAAAATCTGATTGTAGCGGTCGGCCAAGCCGCGAATGATCACGCGGCCGCCATCGTCGATCGTGACGCCGACCACGCGTGAGACGGCGCCCTTAGCCGTGCTGTCACCCGCTCGTTTGATCTCTTCCGAGCTGATCGAGTCCTGAACGCCAATCGCTTCCTTACGGATGTTGAGCTGGGCGGCCTCACTGGAGGTGTCAGCTAGGTAGACCACCTCTTGTTCTTCGACGCCTGCATCCTTCTCCGAGATGGGATCGAGGATGAAGTTGATCCGCTTGAACTTGCCGCGGGCGACCTGGACATCGTCCCAACGCGCGCCGTGATAGAGGTCGTAGTAAGAGCGAAGAGTGTACTTCCCCGGAGGTAGATAGAGCCGATACCGGCCGCGTTCGTCGGTAATCGTGCTGCGGAGCTTGCCGTCTTCATTGCCCTTGGCGAGCACCGGGGCATCCGGCAGAACCTTCTTCGGCCGACGGGACGCGACCTGGCCCTGCACGCCGGTTTCTTTGTCCGCGCCTTCCTCGAGCTTGTTGGGGTCTTGCACCTCCACGGTCTTCGAGACGACGGGCACCGTCGACTCTTCGATCTTCTTGCCCTCGGCGTCGGTGACCGTGTCCTCTTCCATGTCGGGACTCGCCCCGTACTCGATGACGACTTCATCGACGTCGCCGATCGCGTCTTCTTCGGCTTCCTCTTCGGCCGCGCCGACGTCCGGCGTGATCCACTCCTTGCCGTCGACGTCCTTCTTGATGATCTCCTTGGGCGGTTCCTCTTCGGGGGGTTCCTCGGCAGGAGGAACGTCGTCCTTTTCGTCCGAAGGCGGCTCTTCATCCGGCCGCTTTTCGTCCGACGGCGGCGCTTCACGCTCCTGTGCACCCAATTCCCCTGGAATCGACGCACAAATCCCCATGAGAAGGGCCATGAGAAGCCCTCCTTTAGTCAGCCTGGACATTTCTCTCCTTCGACGATCCGAGCTGAGGCAACGGACCGTCAGCTCGACATGCCGCTAGTCGTGCATGCCCTCCGTGAGGACTGCGATGTGTGCGGCCCCACCGATGCGCGCCATATCGAGCGCGCGCACCGCGCGTGAGTACGGCGCTTTGTCCGCCGCGTCGAAGAACACCTTGCGCTCGCCGCGCGCGATCAACACGCGCCTGAGCTTCTCGGAGAACTCGGCATCCGCGACGATTTCCTTATTGATCTGGAAGTGCCCTTCGGGATTCACGCTGATCACCAGCGGCTGCTTCTCGTTCGGGTCGGGAGGCGCAACATCTTCCGAATCCGGTTTGTCCGGCACGTGAACCCAGAAGTGCGCCGGCATCAGCGGCATGATCATCATGAAGATGATCAGCAGAACAAGAACCACGTCCACCAGCGGTGTGACGTTCATCTCGGGCTTTGCTTGGCCCTTCTTGCCTCCGTGGGCGCCGACGTTCATTCCCATGAGATTCGCCTCCTAGTTCGCAACCTGTCGGGTTTTTCGAACGCTCTCGGCGAACGCGGCAGCATCGTCCAGAGCCGCTTTCGTCGCCCGCAACGCAACCCCTGGGAAACCCACGTCTTGCACGATGGCCATGACATCGCGCACCTTGTCGTAGGTCAGTCGGTGGTCCCCTCGGAGTACGAGCTTCTTTTCCGGATCGTCGGCGTTCGCCGCTCTGAGATGGTCGACGAGCTGTTCCCTGGCCACTCCGTAGTCGTCTAGATAAAGCCGTCCGTCGACGTCTATCGAAAGGACATAGGGTTCGGGCTCGCCTTTGCGCTCTTCGTCCGGGTTCTCCATTTTCGCGAGCTCGAGGTTCTGGTCGCTCACGGCAGCGGGCAGGATCACCATGAAGATGATCAGAAGCACGAGCACGACGTCCACCAGGGGTGTGACGTTCATCTCCGGCTTTACTTTTTCGCGCTTCTTTCGTGAGAGACTGCTCATCGGCCTGTCCGGTTAGATGGTTTCAATCACTCGGCTGGAACGGGCGCCGCGTGGTCGCCGTTCATTTCCGGCTCCGCGCGATCCAAGATCGCGTTGGAATCGCCGCCGAGCGCGCCTGCCTCGAGTTGGTCGACCAGCTCGCTGCCAGCGTTGGCAAGACCTGCTTCGTAGTTCGAGATGAGCCCGCTCAACCAGTTGAACAGCATCACGGACGGAATCGCGACCATGAGACCGTACCCCGTGACGTAGAGCGCCTCACCGATCAGCGGACCGATCGTGCTCAGACCACCGCCACCATCCTGGCCAATGACCTTGAAGGCGCCGAGGATGCCGAACACCGTTCCTAGCAGTCCCACGAAGGGAGCGGTGGAGCCGGTCGTCGCCAAGACACTCATGCCCTTGTTCAAGTTCGCGCTGAGATTTTCCCCGCTGCGCTCGAGGCTGCGCTGCGTGAACTCAGCGGCGCGGCTCTGGCTGTTACCGAGTGCCAAGTTCTCCTGGAAGACCTTGATCCCCTCGAAGATGAAGCGCGCGAGATGGCTTCGCTTCTTGGCATCTTGGGCGATGTGCATGACGGCATTGGCGTCGCCGCGCTCCATCGGCTCCGAGACATCGCTCGCGAATTTGCGGGACCGTCTTTTCGACATGAACAGCATCAACAGCCGGTCGACGGTGACGGTGATGCCCCAGATGCCCTGAATCGTGAGCACGACTACCGCGCTCTTCACGATGGGATTCATCGTGTGCCACATCTCTAGTAAATCGATTTCCATGGCTTGTACCTTTCGCTCTCAGATATTGGACGGCTTGAACGTGAACTGACGCCGGTACGGGTACGGGACCGCGGTGCCGTCCGGCAGGCGCGCGGGCTCGAAGCGTTGAGCCAATGCGCAGTTGATGATCGACTCATCGGGGATGAGCTCGTGTGACTCTTCCACCTCGGCTTTCGCCGGAACTCCGTCCGGCATCACCAAGAGCCGGACGCGCACGCGAATCGTCTCTGCACTCGTGCGAACGGCGAGTGGGATCTCTGGCGCGCGGCATCCGCTGAGGAACTTCGGGCGACTGACCTTCTCACGCTTCTGGCGAGGGCCGGTCTTCTTCTTCCCTTTGCTCCCGCCGCCTCCGATCATGTCGTCGATGTTGATCTCTTCGACTTCGGCGAGCCGGCCGTCGGCTGCCTCTTGAAGCTCCTCGTCCGGGATCTCCTGCGGCGCGCTCAGGCCTCGCTTCTGTCCAGGCTCGGCTTTGACTTCCTTGGGCTCTTCCTTCTTCTTGATCACCTTCGGCTTGGGCTTCGGCTGCTCCTGCTTGGGCGCAGTTGGCGCAGCGGCAAACTGGATCTCGACATCTCGCACCTGCCGATCCACCACGACTTTTGCCGTGGCGACCGCTGCGGCAACTCCTGCTGCAGCAACGACGTAGACCACCGACGACACGGCCAACGAAAGGCCGATGCGTCCTCTTTCTTCG
>Ga0233414_10000884_pt1 | contig 11912 bp, 17 predicted proteins | sample Na_anoxic_10_MG_FD_189020 | JGI IMG/M metagenome (GOLD analysis project Ga0233414, IMG submission 189020) | Seawater microbial communities from Saanich Inlet, British Columbia, Canada - Na_anoxic_10_MG | ecosystem: Environmental > Aquatic > Marine > Inlet | place: Canada: British Columbia...
TAAATCCCCTCATCAGACTTAACAACAGCCCCACACTTCATCAGTGCCTCTAAGGTGTCGTCCACCTTATGATCCAAGTTATGTGACTGATAAGACCCCAATGATCGGGAATACCACTTGTGAATATCTTCAAGAGTCTTCACAGTTCTTTGATGAATTTCACTCACCAAATGAAATGCCAAAATCTTGTGGTGCTCAAGCAACTGAGAAGTGATTGGAACAGGATTGGTGATCCTATTCTTTTGACTTCTCACATTTGTTTGAGGGAGAAGGATATAAGCATCCCCCTTCTTGTCAAACTTCGGTCGGCCTGCTCGACCTACCATTTGAGCAATATCGTATGTATCAACCTCTGTAAGCCCTCTGTGGACTCCTAACACAATCACTCTACGTGCAGGCAAGTTCATTCCCCAAGCCAACGTACTAGTCGCTATTACGCAACGTAGGTCTTTCTTGGGATTGCAAAAGTCTGTTTCTATCTGTGATCGCTTTGCCTTAGAGCAATTGGCATTATGAAACTCTGCCTTAATCCCTCGCTTCTTAAGGGCAGACTTCATTGATTCCCCTGTTCGCTTGGTATGAGCGAAAATGAGAAACTTATCATCTGGATATTCGCCAACAATATCTAATGCCCCATCAACCTTACTAGCTTCATTTGCATCGTATCTACGATTTTGATCGTAGTACATTGGATAATGAAGGTCTAAAGGGCAGGGGCGATATTCGCTGTTGAGGTAATAGGTATCTTTCCCATTAAGATTGAATGAAAGCCATTCGCAAATCTCAACGACGTTTGGCATCGTAGCAGAAAGCAAGACAATCCTGATGTTAGGATTGATCTCTGTAATCTTCATCAAAGCAACTTCAAGATGATCGCCACGACCCGGCACAGTCAATAGATGAGATTCATCTACAACCAAAGTTCCAAGCTCAAGCAAAAAGTTATTCTTTTCAGACTTAAAGTTTCGACACCGACTTGCCAACATTTCGCTTGTCATACAAATGATGTCTGCTCTGGCAAGTTCTTTCTTGCGAGCATCAGTTAATTGATAATCTCCAGAACAAATGCTGATATTAAGGTCTGAAAAATGATGATCAAAATCTGTCCAATCATTAAGTTTTTCTTGGACAAGGGCTTTGTGAGTGCCAAGGTACATCGCTTTTCCACCACGAGTCCTTATCTCTTGAGCCATATACATTTCAGCACAAACCGTCTTGCCTGCGGATGTAGCGGCAGCAATGCCAATATTAGCATCTTGTTCAAAGACATCAATCACACAAGATTGTGGCGGGTTAAAGTTCTCAAACGGCCAATAGGCATAGTCTGGATACTTACTCGTTTCTACAAGAATGTCTTTATCTTGTAGATGTGTTACTTCTGGCATTAAAGTTTCCTTTCAAAATCCTTCAGCAGGGTTGTAAGCCAAACATCCATTGTCTATTTCTTCTGCTGTTAAAAAATCACGGACACCAAACGTTAACATATGCTCTGTGCAATTGTAAACAGGAACCCCATCTTGAATTGGATTTAAAATACTTATTTCAAGATTGATTTTGATTATTGCATCTGCAACAGACAATTCCATTTGGTGATAAAGGGGAGTTTCATCTAGTACGCAGCAAAACTCAGAAAAAAGCTCATTCAAACCATGTCCTAAATCATGATACAAATCAAGCTTCTTCATAAGCTTATCGTGAATCCCCACGGTATATTTGAACGCATGGGATTCATGATCAAAAACCTTCTCTGGGATCGTATTTGTACGCATCGTATTGATTCAGCCTAACTGAGAAGCTAATTTTATACCATAAATTGTCTAACCAAAGATAGTCGATATTAATGTTTAATATCGACTCACCTATGTGGTCTGAACTATGACTAAAAATAGATTTCCTTATAGATCGATACTGTTTGACGAGATCAATGATGTAAGCGTGTAAAACCCACTCATCAGCACTGATCTCGTCCCAATGCTCACTTAAAAACCCATATAGAAGTATTTCTAAATCAGAACGGAAATACAGCCCGCTGCTCATTTTGCCACAGACTTTCTGGGCTTGGGTTTATAAGGTCTTTTCTTTTTGGGTCGATCTTCGACCATTAGATGAGGTCGTCTTCTGAATTCCTTTTCGACCTCTTTAGCTAATGCATCAATTGCATTATATAGTTGATCCGCACTCTCTGAACTAGAGAACACTTTATCGATTGCCGACACTTTTTCTACGTGGAGTAGAACTTCGGCTAAATCGCCTGATAATCTTTGAGCTAGTCTGGGATGTAAAAATTTCACATCGTCGTCAGAAAGATTAGAAACGCACTCTGTTAAAACGCCATTGTTATTTGACATTTTGGATACCTCATTATCATGAAAGATATAATTGACAACTTAAAGTTAGAAAAATTACTTGTAGCAAATTGGGCCAATTTTCTGGACCAAAAAAAGCTATTTGCGTACACACTAATGTGCGTGCAGAACCATGAATTTGGTAAAGCGGTAGAAACCCACAAAAAGCTTTTGCCTAATATAAAAGTTACTGTATCTCTTTTTCAATTAAAAAGACACGGTTTTAATATATGGATAGAATACAGTATACCAATTGAGCAAAATGTTGCTGTTGGTACTGTAGAACTATCCTTATGCAATAGTGGCGAATTGGGTCATATCCAAACTATTGGAACTTTGTTTAAATTACTTCCAGTCTCCTGATTGAGTCGCCGTCAGTTCCTTTAGTTACATCATCAAAAAGCATTGTATCTTTAGTGTCAATAAACTGCAAGCCCGCATTATAAGAATCTAAAAGCAATCTTTTATCTTCACGGTTTGCAACTACATAACAATAATTTTCTATGCAATTAACTAGGTCACCTTCTTTATCCAGTTGCATGACACCAATTTCTAATTTGACGCCATCTGGGAGTAGGAGTTCGATTTGCCCTTTTTCCATCAAGTGCTTGATGAGCAGGGTTTGAATATTCTTCTTAGACATGATGAACCTCTCTTTTACAGTTAAGTCCTATGTCAGTATATATTTCTTAATAGAAATTAACACTATCAGGATTAACAGAAGAAAAATCCAAACCTTCATATGAACAAGGCACAGAAGCCTCTTCATCTGGAATAATATATTGGCCATCTGCCTTATCTACAGCAATAGTCCAACAATAAAGCTTACGTCCGCTCTTAACAACCTCTATTAACGATAAACAATCGTCGCCAAGAAATTTTACACCAATCTTACAAACAACATTGAAAGGCAAGAAGGGATAATGCTCTGCTTGTATTTGAAGAGTTTCAAGAAAATTATCATCATACTCTGACTTGCTGTAACAAACCACAATGTCATAGCCGTCTATGGTGATATTCCTCTGCTTTAAAACCTTGATATCCTTCTCTGTCTCCAAAGAGGCTTGCGGAAAAGTATAAGGAATGAGATGTTCTCCCATTCTCTTCATTTCTTCTACGTGTTGATTTAAAGTCGTAATTTTCATTCTAAAGTATATACTCTTCTGAGTACAAAGCTTCCTCTAAGTCTTTAGGGTATACGTTATCTGGCCCGATCTCAATGCCTTCTTTCTTCTTAATATCTTCCAAAACAATATTAAGTTGATCAAAAGAAATTTGTCTTGCGGTGTCTGACCAAATGCCGGGCAAACCTGTATCCGCAATATTCATTTTCAGTTTGCCTAAGAACCAGTTGCGAACCTGTTTAAGGCCCGGAGAAAGCTCACAGCTTCCATCGAAGCCCAAGATGCTCAAAACATCAAGGGTATCCAGCCACAGCAGAGAAGACCACCTATCGCCTTCCTCATAAAGAGGAGGCAAAGTTAATTTAGAAGTTCTTTCAGCAAAATGAAGCATTAATCTAACCCAATTTTTAACAAAAAAGGGATCAGTACAAGTATCATTTTCCATAATGCGGAATTCTATGGTGGGACGAGCATCCCTCACATAGTGATATGTGTTCATAGACGTGTATTTGTGTCGTCCCAGCCTTTGGATAATTTCATCAGCATCCATAAGAAAGTCATGGGTAAATAAGTCAGTAATGCCTATTAATTGACAATATCTGTTTAATTTACGTTTGCTGGGAACTGAATCCATAAATGTAGGTTCGCACTTAATCCAATAAGCTAAAACTGTTGCTAATTGTTCACGAGATAAATCTGATGTATTAAGATGAATATGAAGAGAACATCTTTCATCAGCCTGAATTTGTTCATTTTCTTTAAATGCATGAACAAGTTCGCAACTCTTAAGTAAATCTTTCCACCCTTTAAGAACAGGAGTGCATATTTCTATACCCGCAGAGCCATCAGGTTTAATAATCCAAGAATTATTATTATGTGTATGATGCCACGTCTTGATTTCTGTTCGCTCTTTTGTTATTTTATTAACAATGAAACCAACTTGATCAATACCTACTGGTGGAGGATCATTCTGTCCTCTGGCGATGCCATCAAAAGCATTAACTTCGATTTCGATGCCATAGCGTCGATAAAACAAGCAGTCCAGACGTTCTAAATTATCCATAACACACCTTGCAGAAATTGAGTTGTTTCATCCAAATATTTGAATGGAGCGATTTATGTTTAAAAAACATTTTACCTGTCTTATGATTAAAACTCAAGAGAAGAAACGATTCTTCACTTACAAAACAAACCTGAAACCAATTATTGAATACGTGAAAAATTTCAAAGCTGAAATTTATCTCGTCAAAGCTTATGATGTTGAAGTTCTTCAATTGCAAGAACTAGCTTTATCTTTATGTAATAAATTTGAAGACCAGTCTGCTGTCCAACACGATGTGCTTGAAAAGGTATTCCCTATCTCTATCCGTAAAAGAGTAAAGATACTCAAAGATGCGACGAAGATCAGAGAATTCATTTATGCAAAGCTCAAAAAGGGGGATGCTGTTTCACTTCAACTTCTGAAGAAAAAATATGTGAATCTCGGTTTGACAGACTCTTGTTTGTGCAACCATTTGGCTAAGGCCAGAAAACAATTAAGTGTAGAAGGGCATACTATCAAAAAGGTGGGGCCGGGGAAATATCAAAAACCTTCACGAGGATCGTAACGCATCCATTCTTCGCCAACAAATGGTTCACAGTCCCACAACTCATCATCACTCCAGAAATGGGGAAGGGTTGTGTCCCAATGATGCTCAAATGGCGGATGAGTTATTTCTCCCCAATACCTTGTGTTTCCCACAAGTGTAATAGCCTCTGTTGCCTCTTCATCTAATCCAAGTCGTCGAAACCACTCATCTACGGCTGCTAGTTCTTCATCATTCATACCTTATAATAGAAAAGCCCACTCAAAAACAATTTGAGTGGGCTTTAGCAGTATCCGAACCAAGGGTGTACTGCTTATTGTTCGAAATCAAATTCAAGCTCATCCATATCGACAGGCCCACCTTCAACTTCATTCTCAGCCACATCGTCTGCACTTGATTGCTCAATTGCTGGCGAGAACGCTGCCATGTACTTTTCAACTTCTGCTTTGTCTTCTGCTCCAACAACCGCAGGGTTGTCCAAAAGCACCTGAAGAGGAACATCATTTCTTTCAAGAGAAGACTTGAATTTAGTTGCTCCCAAACTTCCAGCATACTCAGGTTTAACTTCAAAATTACCACTACCTGTTGGAACAATCCTCTCAGCAATAACCAACACGCTCAATAATCCAGTCAAAGGATTAATCCCTTTGTCGAAGAAAAGATTAAGCCCCGTGGTCTTCAAGAAAGGCTTGTAAGCCTTATTCTTTTTATTAGACAAGCTGATATTGACGCCAATTGGAATTTCCAATTTAGCAGCTTTCTCGACCTTCTTAACAATCTGTTTAGAAGCTCTGGTAGCCAATCGGCAAGTAGCATAAAACGGAAGTGCTCTACCGCCGCCGCCTGTTGTTTGGTTGTCTCCAAACATTACACCGATCTTATCTCTAGTCTGATTGATGACCAATAATGTGGCATCATTCTTTTCAAGAAGAGGTGTCAGTTTGCGGAACTCCCTTGAACAAATCTTTGCTCGTTCTCCGGGCTGTTCTTTGCCGCCAACAATTTTCTTGAACTCTGCGTCTGTATAGTTTTCAGGAAGCTTAACTTCTCTGAGTTCTCTCTCGCAGGGACTTACCGTAATACTGTCGTAAACAACAACAATAGGACGTTCTTTATCATGCTCTCTAATCTTCTCGATTACGACATGAATCTTTTTGAAAGCTGTTTCCAAACTCTGGGGTTTAGCAATCAAAACCTTCTTAGTATCAAGGTGGGAAGCATTCTTAGCGAAATCGGCATTCATTGTATTTTCGCAATCAAGAATAATTGCATAGCCACCCAATTTCTGGCAACCAAACAATATATTGGTTCCAAACAATGATTTAGAAGAAGACTCTGGACCAAAGATTTCGGTAATTCTTCCTCCTGCTACCCCTCCATGAATAAACTTACCGCTACAAATATAATTCGTAGCAAGATTGCCTGTATCCACATAATACTTAACTGGTTTCTCGTCGTCCAATACAACACAATCCGTGTCCTTCGCTAGTTCTGCGAATATATCAACTTCTGTTTTCTTAGTTCTCTTTTTAGCCATAAAATTACCCTTCATATTATTTGTTAATTATAGTGTTTATGTTAATCTTAGTCAATAAAAAAAGCAACCATGAGATTGTGCTCATGGTTGCTCCAATTGCTAATGTCGTGTGAAAATTAGCAACTGTTATTCGTCGTCATCAAGGCCCATGCCCTGAAGTTCATTGTAGAAATCTTCTACATCGACTGACTTGCCTTCTGGTTCAGCATTGGTGTTAGTTTCAGCAACGGCGTCGGCTAAACTTTCTGCTGTCACAGGCTCTTCTACCTTGGAAGTAGAAGTAGCTGCTGTTTGAGTCTCAGCACCTTTGAATTCACTGTCGAATTCATCGGGATTAAACCCAACAGACTGATCGCTAATCAAGCCACGATAAATTGCAAGCTGTTGCTTAACAAATTCTTCGGTCTTGACATTACGCAAGGCGGAAAGATCATGAAGATTTTCCATGAGTTTCAGAGTGCCTTCCTTATCCGCAAGCGGACTTGGTTGCTCAAACTGAGAACGGTCATAATTCGGATATGAATTTGATCCATCACTCTGGATTTCTTTAATGATCGTCAAGTCACGACCTGTCTTGCCCTTCCAATCAGTGATATCACCGAGAGGAGCTTGCTTAAACTTCTTGTCGCCTGTGAAGGCTCGAATGATTTTAGCGTAGAGCTTAACGCCCACCGAAAGGATTTTCGGCTTCGCTTCATCATCATCTCTGTCGATGACATTGAAGTAGGTTCTTTCGATTGGCTTAATGAGCTTGGCTTCTGCTCTCTTCTTATTAGCACCAGCCATGTCGCCTTCACCCTCTAGCTTATCAACTTGCGTATAAAGCCATCGGTAGTAACCACAAATGGGGCAATCGCCTTCCCATTTGCCACTAGCTTCGTTTCGAGTTTTCAAACAATGGACATTTCTGCCATTGATCTTGTGAACTCTTGTCTTGCAATAGAGCTTGTGGCCCTTGCTTGGAGGCAAAATTCGTACTTGAACAGCACCTTCCTTTTCTGGCATTCTAACGAACATTTCGTTATTGCCATATTTTCCACCGCCGCTATCCTGAGCGTCAAAGCGTTCGGTTTCTTGCTGCATCCCAGCTAAATCAACTGAGCCAATATTAAGTTCTTCTGACATAATTAGTTCCTCTTTCTTGTTACGTTGTTCTTAAAGTTATATGAGTTATCGTTGTGGCTGTCAATATCTTTAGGATTTAATCTTCTTTTTTTAAATCTTCTCTATCTTCTGCTTTTACGACCTCACAAGGTGCGGTCTCTTTTCTTAAATGTAAAGGCTTTCTTTTCCTCGGAGGATTAGGTGACCATGTTACATCAGCCGTACCGCCAACATTGCCAGCCTCATTATCATCTTTAGGAAGATCATCAAGGTTGGCCGCTTGTTGTTGCAGGTACTCTACTTTTTCTTCTAAAGATTTGCAACCCGCTTTTTCTAGCTGCTCATTAAGAGCCTTCTTATTTTCTTGTTCTTGTAAATACTCTTCCTTCATCCCAACTAAAATTTCTGCGTTATGTAATAAAGCCTTAAGAACTTTGTCTGATGATCCCATTTTTTTTGCCTCCACTATATCATTCATAGCAATATTGATGTCTCTATCGATTAATTTAACAGGGTCTACAACTGGTTCGATACGCTCTCGACCAATCATATCCAATTTTGCGATCTCCCGATCTTCTTTTGCCTTAGCCCTAATTTCCACTCTTCGCTTAAGAACCCTAGACTTTGATCTCTTTTCTCTAGCCTTTTTCTTCTTTTCTTTTGCTTTTGCTTTCATCATCTTTCTCCTAAATTAGTTTTCTACCGTGAGTTAATGTGACTTCTCCTGTGGGCCTAAGCTCTTTCCATGCATTTTTCCAAGGACCACGGAAAGTCAACGCCCAAGTATCTGATTTCGCCACCACTTTGTGAAAACACGATCTACTTGTGTATTTGGGCCTTATAGATGGATAAAACTCTTTTATCTCTCCTGATGTATGCACTTCAGAAACGCCACCTTTAAGCCACCAAGTCAACGCATTAAAAGCGTGGGTATGGAAAGCTTCTCTAGAACCTGTTTTAAAGTTCAACAAACCAACAGAGAATACTCCTTTCCATTCAATCAACATATATCCAGTTACGCCTGAATTTTCGCCGCCATCGGCTCGTTTAAATAAAATACGTGGAATCCATTTCATTTTATATTGTCCTTAATTCCCATAGATTGGTGCTTGTGAGTTTCTCTGAAGACCGGGGCCATAATCAAGCTCAATACCTTGACGATCATCAAATTGACTTCCTCCAACAAGGTCTTGCTTAAATACAAACAATCTGTCTGACATCATTTGTTTTTGGCCCACATCATCTTTCGTGACATATATCATTCCATATAAGATGCCTCTGCGGTCTTGTTTTTCTTCATAAATTGGATATTTATTGCCTCTTGTAAATTTAAGTCCTCTTTTTCTAGCATCTGTCGCCAAGACATCATCTGGTTCAAAAACCTCATGTCTCAGAGGCTTCTTGCCCAAGAAAGGATCAAGAGTTGCTCCATTTTGAGCAGCAACAGCAGCAACTGGAACGGCATTGTGTGCAACTGGCGGAGCATAATTATGCTGGGGATTGTGAGCCACTGGTGGCGGTACTGGTTGCTGCTCTACAAACTCTATTTCTGCGGTTCCATCGAAGAGATACTTCTTGTTCTTAATGCATATCCCATTTTTCGTCTCTCGAAAACTAATCTCTTTCTTCACAAACTCGGTGATGGATACATCTGTCACCATAATATCACGTCGAGCAAACTGACCAAAAATTGCTGCGGCCAATTTCTCATACGAAGTATCATCATAGGCTTTACCTACCTTCTTCTCCATGTCATGAATATTCTCCATGTCATAACCGCCACCTTCTTCGGCTTTCTCATAATATTTGTACGTTACTTCAAATCCGATGGCACACCTCCTCAGTTTTTCTTGCTTTAATTGCGTTTTCTAACTTATCAAACCTGCCAATGAAATAACGTTTTCTGCCCACATACAATTTTCCTGTAGCAATGCACCTTATTTCATATATTCCGCCCATACTCTACCTCTCAATTATACCTATTCCTAATCGGGTTTTAAAGAAGGTTGGCTCTCTGCTTACAGACTTTGCAAACTTAGTAAACCACTCTTCTCCCGTCTCACTGGAGTATATATTGTCAACTATTAATAATCCTTTAGGATTTAGATTGTTCCAAATTTCATCTCTGAATACTCTCAAAGGTGTTGGCGAAGTTACCAAAAAAGCATCAAACTTATTTGATACATTTTTGGTGAACTCATCTAGATCGGTTGTAAAACTTGAATTCTTACAGAAAAAACGAATATTATTCGTCGCTATGTTAAGCCTGTCTTCTTCATTTCCGTTTGCATATCCTGACCATCTTTCTGAATTGGCTCCTTGTATGAAACACATGTCTTCTAAACCAAGGGTATAATCAAGATGAAACAAAGATTTTGCTTCACAGAGCTTGCCTAAGTGATAATAAAAAGGGAAATGCTTAGGGTCAGTGAATGCTCCTGACTCTCTATCTTTTTCGTTGATAAGACGAGCTACTCCGAGCAATTGCTTAGAATTGATCGTAGGATTGTCTAGCTTGTCCTGTAAAAGTTTAATATCCATGAAATAATAGAGTTTTATGACTTAAATTTAAAAGAGCTATCTGACATTTTTAAATATTCTGACCATATATCGCAATACAGCTTCATATCTGTATTATCGGGCATTGGCGGGTTATTCCAAGGCTTATGAATCCCCTGAAAGTGAATCAACTTAGGAGTAGACCGAAATATAGCCCGGTCTACGGGAGAAACTAAATAATCTCTCTCTTTCTCCCAAAATGGTTTATAGTTCCAATCTGGGGATATATGATCAAGATTTCTAAACCCATAGAATTCTGTAAGAGATAATGTTTCGTGATACCCAATATCCCTATAATTCTTAATTACAAACTCTTCAAATTTTTGTCTATCCTCAAGCATTCTTTTTACATTAAATACATAAATCCCGCCACTTGCCCATTCTCTATAAGGTTCTTCTTCTGGACCCACAGCCAGAATATCTGGTTCAATCTCTAGGTCGTACTCTGCCGCAAATATACAATCCGGGTCTGTGACCAACACATATTCTTCCTTGATCCCCAATTCTTCGCAAATCAAAGGAACATCAGCTTTAGACCACATCCCATAAAGAGAATCTTCTCTGTGTTCGGCAGAACCAAAATCTGTGCAACCATGCGTTTCATGGATGAAATAGTTTTCTCTTTGAAGTAAAACTATTTCGAGGGCAAAAGAAGACCGATATTGATGAACCAACACCCCTCTATCTTCAAGCCACTTTCTGAGGACAGGATCATATACCGTAGGTTCATCCCAAATGCAAATAGGCTTGAATTCAGGATTGAACTCGTAAGCTGAATAAACAAGTGCTTTTATAGCATCTGGATGGTAATTATTACAAGGGAAAAACCAATACATGAGGTAAGTATATAAAAAATGGGAGAAAAAGAAAACACTTCTTTTTCTCCCTAACTTGGAGCAGAGCCTTTAGGCTCGAACAGCTTTTAACTCTTAGCTTAAACTAACAGAGCTTCGTATTAAGCTGACTTAACTCAATGGCTCAGGATCGCCCATCAATACGAATAGAGGGAACCGTGCTTACCATGAGTGAAAGACAAATAACCAACACTCCTAAGCTACTTTATATATGGTTATGAGCTTGAATTATCGAGTCATTCGATGAAATCGTCGCAAGCAACCTTTAAAGATGAGTAAAGAACATCTGGACAACACTCTGAAAGCCCAGACATTTGGCCGTCATTGACCTCAATCAATATCCAGCCACCCTCTGCTCTTTCGGCTATGTCTAACACAAAGAACTCTGTATTGTGACAAATGCATTCTGCACACATCTGTGCGAAATCCAGCCCCTTCTCTGTCATCTCTCCTTGCATTAGATCATCTGCACTTGACCAATAATACCCATACGTGAGCAATCGATCACGGAAGAAAAAGAATCTCCACTCATTGGTGAATGGCAATCCATTGATTCCGATCTCAAAGGTTCTTAGAGGAACATATTTGCGATAAATAATCCCTTGATACCCAATGCCGGGATCAGAGCTTAGCTCAGCAGCAATGCGAGAGGCATCTCTGCGAGTCTCAGCGTACATCAAGGTATCCCACTTGAACTTCCTTGAGTTGGTTCTGCCTTTAACAACAAATGGACCTTCGTCTATAGATGAAGAGAAAGTCAAATCCGCCCTAATACTGTCGTCAAACCAAGTTTTAGGAGGGAC
>Ga0233414_10000885_pt1 | contig 11887 bp, 14 predicted proteins | sample Na_anoxic_10_MG_FD_189020 | JGI IMG/M metagenome (GOLD analysis project Ga0233414, IMG submission 189020) | Seawater microbial communities from Saanich Inlet, British Columbia, Canada - Na_anoxic_10_MG | ecosystem: Environmental > Aquatic > Marine > Inlet | place: Canada: British Columbia...
TACCAAACATTTCTGATGAACTTGCTTGATATATTTTTGAATGTGGGGATACCATTCTAACTGACTCTAATAAATTAAGTGTTCCCAATCCTGTTACATTGGCAGTGTATATTGGTTGATCGAAACTAACTTTTACGTGAGATTGAGCAGCTAAATTATATATTTCATCTGGTTGTACCATTTGTAATACCCTCACTAGTGATGCCATATCTGTAAGATCGGCATATTCTAAATTAATTTTACCTGATGAACGAAGATGTTCTATTCTTGTTGATTGTGTTTCAGATACAGAGTTTCTTTTTACTGTACCCCATACTTCGTAATTTTTTTCTAATAAAAATTCTGCTAAGTATGATCCGTCTTGACCGTTAATACCCGTTATTAATACTTTTTTATTCATATTTTTATTCTATTTTTGAGCAAATATCCAAGTTACGACAGGTCTATCAATATGGCTTACATAGTTGGTTAATTTTTTAATATCAGGCCATTGTGGTGACCCATATTGGTTAAAAATGTAATTATGGTATGTCGCATTTCCCCAAAAGCCAATATCTAATATTTTAAACCCAGCACTTTGGAATATACACCCTAAACCAACAGGGGTTATACCCGTATAATGATGAAAAGGTGTTGAGTGGGGGACATTAACAGCCGGCAAATTCATATATACCACCCCCCCTTTTTTTAAATGTTTATAAATATTCTTAACTACTTTCACAGGGTCATAAACATGTTCTAGGGTTTGATTCGACATAAAAAAATCAAAATCTTTTTGGGGTAAATTAAGATTATGTAAATCATAATTTATTTTATCATCATTATAATTATAATTTACTTTTTTATTATAACGTAAATGTTCGTATTCTGGATCTTTAGATCCATTTAACGATAAAATTTTATCAAAATATAAATTATTATCATCTATAAATTTTTTAAACTCTAAAACCGCAAATATACGACAAAGAGCTTTTCCTCCCCAATCCCAGTTTTTATTAGGGTTAGTGGGTAATTTTTTATATCGAGACAAATATTCTTTATTATTTTTACTTAATATAAATTTTTTATATATCTGCTGAATATCTTTTTCTGTTAATACCATATTCTATATTTAATATTTTTTATTAAAATTACTAATATTTTCTTTAAAAGTATAGTAATTATTTTTCACAAATTTAAATATCCCTCCAAAATAATCTTAAACCATTCCACCATTTTGGGGGTGAAGTGTGATCTGGCCACCCATGTCCACTGTTACCTACTTTACTTTTAAATTCTTCATCACCTTTTATCCATTCTTCTGGTGTATAATGAGAATATAATATAGATTTAAAATCTTTATTTTGTGATAACCATTCTAAATTTGCTTTATTTGGATCCGGCCATGCCGCATCATCTACAATTATTATGCATTTATCAGCTAAATATGGTTTAATAATATTAAGACCTTTTAGTTGATTTTCGTAACTGTGATCCCCATCGTAAAAATAAACATCTATTTTTAAGTTAGGTTCTTTTTTAAATATGCTAGGTATAAGATGTCTATAATCTCCTTCATAAAATTCTATATCTATATTAGCTTTAATCATATTAGATTTAAAATCTCTTTTAGGGTTTTTACCTAAAAATTGTGAGAAATTATCTATCGCAATACATCTAGCATCATTTTTATATTTAGCAGATATGAGACTACATCCCTTATAAGTTCCTACTTCTAAATAAGTTTTTGCATAATTTTTAACTAAATAATTAATTATGTATCTAATATTTTCACTTGACATACCTTCTACCCCTAGATCTTCTAAAAATTTCATTTTATTATCAATAGGGTATAATGCCTCATTAGGGTCTTCTTTAAATAATTTTTTAATCTCTTTTTCTAATTCCATATTTTTAATTTTTTCTACCATATTTACCACATATTAAGATATTTATTATAGTGGTTTAAGTATGGATTTTTTATGGGTGCAAAGGCACTTTCGTTCCAAGGTGCACCCCATCTACATGTGTGTAAAGCAACTTCCCCACCTTTAGTTTTTAAATGAAAACTTAAAAATTTTATTTGTTTTGCCACCCGCCTAAAAAAAAGATTAATTACTGGTTGGTCACCCCCATATTCTGGATTACCATGTTTATTAACACATTCTAAATCATCACTAATTCTAATTATTTCATCGAAAGTATTATCAGTTATTAATCCAGTGGCAAAAACCAAACAACCTGAATTAAATACGTTAGTACCGTTGATGTCGTATTTTTGGTTTAATTTTTCATAGTGTTCATTTTGTATTAAACATAAATTTAGTTTAATGCCTTCAAAATCACATAAAAACTTATCTTTTTCATTGAGTTGGTCAACTAACATAGATATTTTATTTTTTATGATAAAATCTGCATCCATATATATTATTTTATTCCATTTTTTAAAAAAAGTTTTAAAAATGGAAAATTTAGCGTAGTAAGGGTTATCAAAATCAACTTCAAAAGGGATAATGCCGTTATTTTTAAATTCGGTAATTATATTTTTATCTTCTATTTTATTAAAGATAACACAAATATCATCTCCCCATTTACCAATGTCTATTAATTGCATTATGAGTGATTTGGAATGCTCTACATAATTTTTATCTGTTACTAATACTATACAATTTCCCATATTATTTAATTATAACAGTTATTAAATTTTTTTTACTCATATATATTTATTAACAATTTCTATAATTTTATCCATTTCTTCTCTTTTAAGTTGGTGATTGTTTGGTATGTATAAACCATAGTCATGTACTATTTTTGCGTTTGGTAAATCTTTTTTACCAAACTTTTCATACCAAAAAGGCTGTTCATTTATTGACCCACAAATTAAAGGCCTAGTCTCTATCAAATTTTCATTTAAGTTATCTACTAAAGTTTTAATATTTTTAGTGATAATAGGATAACTAAAGTTTGAAATGAAGCTGCTATTATGTGGGTTTATTTCCCAAAATGAGTTATAAATTTCTTTTTTATATCTCTGATAGTTACTTTCTCTTTTGGTTATTATCTCATCGATTTTATTAATTTGGTTTATACCAATAAAGGCTTGTAAATCTGTTGATCGTAAATTAAATCCGGGATAATAAAAAGTGTATAATGCCCTAAAATCATTTATATCGTAAAATTTTCTCAGTTCTTTTTGTTTTTTCAATGGTAAATCCCTATCCCACCCATGTGACCTTATAGATAACATTAAATGATATAATTCCTCATCATCTGTTGATATCATTCCACCCTCAATAGTGGAGATATGGTGACCATAATAAAAAGAAAACGTTGACGCGTCACCAAAGGTACCTAATTTTTTTCCATTGTATGTTGACCCTAAAGATTCACACGTATCCTCAATCAATAAAATATCATTACTTTCACATAATTCTTTTATTATTTTCATCTCATTAGGAAACCCCAAAACATGTACCAATATAATGGCGGCTGGGTCTTCTTCTTCTATAATTTTTTTTAAATGTTCAATATCTAAACCTAAATTATTAATATCACAATCACACATTATTGGTTCTAACCCTAAATGTATGGCTGGTGTTACGGTAGTTACCCAAGAAACTGCAGGTACAACAATTTTTTTATTTTTCATCTTACCTGATAAGATAAGTGAATAAACGGTAGCTAGGTTTGCGGAAGATCCTGAATTAACAAAAACAGAATACTTCACACCCAACCACTCTGACCATTTTTTTTCAAACTCTAATGTTAAATCGGATTTAGTTAGTCTCGGATTTGTTTTTAACCATTCGATTAAAGAATCAATATCTTTTTCATCTAAAGTATCTTTAACTAGCCTTATTTTTTTTGATGTCGCCATATGTTAGATATAATAATTCCGCATAATTAGATAATTTATCACTACAATGGTATTCTTTTCTTTTATTTAGTAAAGTATTTGATACATCTTTTTTTACCATTTTAACATAATTTAACCCACATTTAATGTATAGGTCTTTAATAAATTTCTCTACATTTATTAATTCACCACTACCTACAATAATATCTTTAGTTATGTTAATCGAGTGTTTTACAATGATAGAGGGATGTAACAAATCTCTTTTAAAATTTATATCCCCTATAGATATTTCTACATTATTTATCAAAGATTTAAATATTTTACTAAATAGAAACCCCGTTTTACGATATGGTGAGTTAAAATTAAAAGGATAAATAATATGAACATTAGTATATTTATCCTTTTCATTGTTGATAACATTGCATAATATTTCTTTAGACTTTATATAGGGGGTATAATTATATTTATATGGTGTATTAATTGTTACCCCCCCATCACAATTATTCCATAATTCAGCCGTTGAGAAAATGATTATTTTATTAACTTTATTTTTTATTTTATTAATAACATCTAACGTATAATCTACATTAACATTAGTAAAAAAACTTTCTGACTCACCGATGAATGTTCTCTGTTCAGCAAATAATAAATAAACACTATCGTAATGATTATCATTAAATAACTGGTAATTTATGTTTCTAGAAGAAATCCTATCATAATCTTCAGGAAAATAATAACTTAGTTGTGAGGTATTACCAATAACTAATGACTTCATATTAAACTTTCCATGTATGAAAACTTAGTGCGTCTTTACCGTCACTTTTATATATTAAATCACTTATTTCATTATTTGACCAAAAGGGGGACACCTCAAAACGTCTACCAAAAAAATTAGAATTTAATTTTTTTGTTGTAAATTTATCTTTATGGTATTTAGCAACAAAATTACCGTATAGTTCGTAGTCCGCAGGATAACAATTAGGGTTAGTGTTTTTATAAACAATTTCCATAAAATCATTAGGGGTTTCACATTCCAACAACTGTAACATGTTTTTAACAATCTTTTTATCATACATTAAAAATTCTGATATAAAAGAATGTGGATACTCCCTACCAAAACCAAATACTTTATGGTTAAAATCAAAATAAGGTTTATGGTTTTGATCTCTCCCTAAATAAAAAATGGTTTTACCACCTTCAAAAAAGGATAAGGGTTTCAGTATAATCGTATCCGATTCTATAATTAGAAAATTATCATTTTCTGTTACATCCTGAAATATTTTAAGAAACATCTGATAAATCCAGTTAGGTCGATACCCCAACTTACTTTTTTCTACGATTAGAACATCACTTTCTTTATGTACTCTTATTGGTTTATTTGTATATGTTTTTAACGTATCTAAATCTTTATATTCTGTTCTTTCACTTAGTATTAGATGTATAGAGTCAAAGGTTAAATTTTTTACTGCATTTTCAACTATAAATTTTATGTTATTAAAATCTTTTTCATGTGCAACAATTACTATATCATATTTTTCCCCCATATTAACTTGAAAATAAATTTAGTCTTTTTGAGTGTATATGTAAAGAATTAATTTTTATTAATTTACCATTAAAGGTTAAATGTGGTATTCTCCTTCCACCTACCTCTTTAAAAATTACCCTATTTTTATTATCCTGTTTAAGCTCTGTTCCGATATAACTATCTGTTATGATACTTATTCCAGGTTTTTTAGGTATCCCATCTAAATATTGTCCATAAGTGGCTGGGTCAAAAATTGATTCAAAAGTGTTATAATTATCTGACATATCACCATAAGGTAAAATAGGTAAATTACTTATTTTTTCTTTATTTCTTTTATGGTAGGCGTTTATTAATGTCATTTCATTTATCATACCTCTATTAAAATCTTTTAAACTATTTTTATCGTTTAAGTATGTGGTTATATCAGTTAAAAGATTTTCTAAATTTTCTGGTTTAGATATAAACATAAAACCAGTCGTAATTAATTCGTTGGACGCCCTAGTCATTGCGATCTTATCACTATATAAAGAATTATTTTTTATTGTGTCTAATATTTTATTAATATCCTCATAAATCATTATGTCATTCTCAAAATGAATAAAGTTACTTATGCCATTTTTCTTTACATACTGATATAGGTAAAATAATCTTGTTGCTGCAACACACCAGTAGTCAGTACTTGCGTATTTTATATCCTTTTTACTTGAGTTTCTATCACCATGACCAAATTTATCGATAAAAGTATTCATTATGTTACACTCTAAATCCTCTATGGGGTGGGTTTTTATATTATATATTTCAAAAAGTGAGTGTGATAGGTTATTCTTATTCACTAAAAAAATAATATCTATCCTTGGGTTGAACAGTCTTAACTGTTCAAGAAAATCACTAAGGTATGGTGGTAAATTTACCCCTATATGTGTTAATATAACCATATTAATTTACTATTTGATTAATCCAATATTGTTGATTTAATTTATTTTTTTCTTTTTTAAGGATTTTATTGTATTCATCTTCTAAAAATTCTGTAGTTAAAGATTTATAATTATCTATTAAGAGAACCGGCATATCTGAATATATTGTTTTATAATATTCATTAGTCTCTATAATGGGTATTGCCCCTAAATAGAGAGATTCCCATGTTCTATGACAATCTAAACCGTTACCAATGGGGGATAACACATATTTAGACGTTAATATGTCATCACAGTATTGGTTAAAGTTAATTTTATTATTAATAACTTTAATGTCTTTTATAGAAGATAAACCATCTTTTAACTTCCCTCTTGTGATGTGATTTTTTTCGTTATAATTAATATAAAGTAAGGTATTTCTTTCTTTTTGTAAATTTATTTTTTCCATTAATGTCGTATGCTTCAACCCCTTACTCCACCTTCTCCTTTCCAACCCTATCGGAAGTGGTACTAATCGTTCATCACCATTACTAATTAAATTTTGACCATACCATTTTTTTAAATTCTTAGGTATGTTTATTATTTTATATCTACTACCTAATTTAGATTCTGCCTTTTTATTCCAGTGTGTTAAAGTAACAGAAACCTTTATTTGATCATTACCAATATACTCTAAACAAGAGTCGCTATTATGTGTAATGATATACTCACCACCATACCCAATAATATTTTTGTGTATCTCATGTGTGTCAGAATATAATGCCTTATTAGTTAAGGACTGGAAAAAATCACCATCAATAAACCTCATTTTTTTTAAAGTATTTTGTGTGTTGAGTAATAATTTACCCATTTATAATCATCTATGTAATCATTAATCAGTTTAAATCCGACCCCACTTAAAGAATAAACTTTATAATCGTATTTTTTAAGGAAATTAATAACGTCATTAAGTTTAACACCATTATCTTTAAAACATCCACCATATTCGAATTGTATAAAATCTATTGTTTTCTCCCCCAAATGGTTAGATGCCCCCATTAACACTTCCAATTCAAAACCTTCAGTGTCTATTTTTAGGACATCAATTTTTTCATTTATGTAATTATCCAGAATATCTACGGATACTTCTTTTTTGGATACGGCATACTGAGGTTTTTCATATAACCACTCTCTATTGACAAAAGATGAATGGGTCTCCCTACCTACACATTCGTAAAATACCTTTTCTTCTTTTTTAGCCCCTAACCCAATATTAAATAGGTATCTATTTTTTTTCCTTTTTATTTTATCGTAACAACCTTTTATTGGTTCAAAAATGTAACTTTTTTTTATGTTAGGAATTTCATTTTCTATATAATCAATATAGTTACCTACATTACCACCGACATCGACTACTACAATACCTTCAGTTTGGCGTTTCTTTATATAATCGATAAACTGTTTCTCTTCTATTCTCATTGTATTATTTTTTTAATGTATCGTTCTTCATCATCCACAAATAAGTTAATCCTTTCTTTAGACGAATTTTCATACCATAAATAATTATTATTCATACCTAAAGGGAAAAAAATTTTATCTGCCATTGATATAAATGCTGCCCACCAAGAAAAGGTTGACTGTGATATCCCTATATTTGTTGCATTACAAATAAATAAAAAGTCATTTTCGTCATTCCCCATTTTAAGTTTAACATTTTTATATTTTGTTTGTAGATATCTCATTTCACTATTAATTTCCTTTGAGACTAACCATATAGTATCATAATCCCCATCTAATATTAATTCTTCATAATACGAAACTGGTGTATTTCGCACATGTTTATAATTTCTAAAATGTAAAACTAAATCATTTTTTCCTGGTTTATCATGATACCCATAAATATCATTATGTTTTAAAATTATTTTTTTTATTATCCCCTTATAAGGTTTATAGTATCCATATTTTTGGAAGAATCCATTTAATTTTATCCTTCCGACATGGTTTAAAGCTTCCTCCCAGTTAAAAATATGCCCCCCATATTCTTTTAAATTTTTAGATACCATCTCACCTTCTATAGTATGTGGCAATTTTAACCCATTAAAAACAAAATATTTATTTTGTTTTTTAAATGTGTTGCCTCTTTCATGTGTTTTAAAAGTAACACCATATTTTTTTTCATGTGATATACAAAAACTTAAAAAGTATTGAAATAAATTATTACCAGATTCACCCGCAAATACTGTCTCTACCATAAATTATGTTTTTACCAGTAACAACCACCTTCTACTGATTTAAAATTATTAGGTTTCTCTTCTTCAGATGGTCTAACCCAATCTTTATTATAAAATTTAGATATCGTTGGGTGTCTATCCCATCGATTACCCTTTACACCAAATAACACCTGTAATCCGCCGCCAATTATTACCGATTGTCTACCCATTTTTTTTATTTCATTAGATAAAGGGATATCATAACAACCACAACCAAGTAATGCGACATCAAAATCAATCGCCTTTATCTTTCTCACCATAAAATTTAATGAATCTATCCAGCTGGTGAATTTTTTTTCACCACCAGCACTACTTTGTTCCGATTTTAACACCTCTAATGTAAATTCAGGTAAAATCTTTTTATTTTCCCATAGTAAATCTTTTTTTAGGTATTGTCGTTTAATAGTGTCTGTAAATGGGTGAATAACTAAAACTTTTTTATTCTTTAGAAATTGACTCCAAGGTTCCTCAAAATAAAAAGGCTCTAATGACCTATTATTCATAAGTGACATTTTTTTCACTTTCTTATCGTAATTATCATATTGACTACTATGCATTGGCCAATAGGCAGAGTAATCACATAACTCTATACCTTCTTTTATTGTTTTAGAGTAATATTCTATAACCGTTTTATTAAGTGGGTATAAACCCCCATTTACCTCATAAAAATTAGGAAAAGTTTTAGGGTAATTCTGAGATATATACCAATCTAAACACGTAGTTTCCGATCTTAATCTTATAACAGATAATGGTTTTCCACTTCGTATGTGATCACCAATTGTTTTATTACCCTCTTCAGCGTTTAACATAATACAATACTTTAAAATTCGTAATTAAAAAATTCTACATCCTTTTCATATGCATCTGATATCATTTTTTTTGTTTTATCATTATAGTAATCCTTATAATGCGTATGGTTAGATTTTACTAAGTGTGGGATACTACCTTCAAGGATAAGTTTATTTTTTATAATGTTAACATCATTTTGTAAGTTTTCGAACCTACCTATAAAATCTACAGTAAGTGGTGATGATAAATCTGACTCTTCACTAAAAAAAGTATATTGTGGTTTACAATCCTCATGTACTCTCCAATCGAGATATTCATCATAAGACTTAAAAGATTTTACCAGCTTGTGCTGGAAATGTCCTACATCCATTAACATGTAATGATATAAAGAAACTTGCCAATCCCAAGGATTTCTAACAAACCCAAAAGTAAAAAATTTATCATATTTTTCTCTACCCATAATTTTTATAAAATCACCAACTTTATAGTGTTTATCACTATGATTAGGGTTTGAATATTTTTTTAATATTTGACTTAGGGACGTTCCCGCAGTTTTATATAAGTGAAAAAATATAAACTCTTTATTATCTGATATAATCATTTTTTAATTATTTTAAAATTTTATTATTTTTTAGTATTTCTATTGTAGTATTAAAACTACCTTCTACTGAACAATTTTTCTCATACCATTCAATACAACTATTACTCATTTCTCCCCACTTTTCTTTTGTTATATTATTAATCTTTTCTTTTACCTCTTCTGGGTTAGATGCCGTTATATAATGTTTATTTTCCTCTAATGGGTTATAGAATGTTAAACCAACTAAAGGGGTTATAACTGGTACAACACCCATACACATCAGTTCAATCTCTCTATTACATTTTGGACCATAACCACTTAAACATAACCCATACCTACTTTTAACTAATAACCTTAAATATTCTTCTTGGGTATACTTATACTCACCCCTAATAGGCATCTCAAACATTTCTACTGAATTAGACCAGTCTAAGCTTGTTCGTTTATTTTGTTGTGTATTATTCTCTACCTTACCTAAGAAAATACTTTCAATATTACGGTATTCCCATATTTGTCTTTCTTTTTTTATTTCTTCCATTAATCTAGGTCTCCTTCCCCAAAATACCCATGAAGATGATTTTTCGTATTGTGGTACAGTATTACCAAATAAAGCAAAATTATACTTATCTCTAATAGGGTGAAACCATTCTAATGTAGGTTTATCATATAATAATATGTCATTTTCATCATTTAACCAACAATTACTTACATTTTTTATTTCTAAATCCACTAAATTGTTATCGTACCATAATTTAACCAATTCTCTAAATGTATCTCCACAATGACCATCATTAGAAGGTAAAATAATTTTATGTTTTTTCATAAATAAAATTCTTTTAAAATTTTGTCATTTTCTAATATAGTTAACATTTTATTTAAGTGTTGGTTACTTAATAAAAGATTTTTAAGTTTATCTCCCCTAACATCTATAGGTTCTCCAGACCATTCTGTATATCGATCTAATAACCTTAATGTATTAACAGATATATTAATATCAACGTTATCCCTATAATATTTCTCATTAAAGCTATCACAGGCAATTAATGGGCTTCCGATGTGGTGGTTTTTACTATTTAATCTACTATCTAAAAATTTTATTCTGGTGTAGTCACTATTTTTAGTAAATGTGTTTATTAAAAAGTTTTGATCCAATCCCCAGTTACTTGTGGAATATTTATTTACAAATTGATTAAAGTTGTCTGTTAGTTTTATATCTTTTGGTCTAAACGAACATAGCCCCGCTAACATCATTGTTTGTGGTATCTTATGGTTTTTATGAGACCTTATTGTACCCACTTCATATTTTTCATTCTCAATAAAATAATATGTTGAATATATTTCATCGGTTGTTGGTAGTGAGTCTATATCTCTACATAAAAGAATATCACATTCCTTATCCAATAACGGTTTATAACGCCATATCGTTGGTTCGGTATTGACATAATCTCTATCTATAACTTCTACCCCAATACCATATTCTTTTTGACATATTTCTAATAATTTAAATAATTTATTGTCTTTAATATTTTTAGAAATATGAAATTTTATTAGGAAATCTGGGTATATAAGTGAATTTATCGCAATCAATGCTGGTATAATGTACCAGTATCGATCACTTTTATTAAACTTATCCCATTCTCTATGTTTGTGCAATATTTTAGGTTCAAAAAACGAATAACTAATTATATTCATATTAAATAGGATTTACGTAATAGTATGGTTTTTCAACCACATCTTTGTTATTTATATGCTCTTTTTGACCAACCAATGTTTCTTTATAATTTCTTATATTAGTATTGTGCACATGATATGTTTTAATAATACCACATGGGTTTCTTAAAATAAACCCTTTATTTTTAAATTCCCAGGCAATTCTATTATCACAACCTAATTTACCTAAATAAAAATCAGAATAATCTAATTCTTTCATTTTACCTAACCATATCCAAGTATCTTGACAATCAGATCTCATTATTTCTACTTTTGGGGTTTCTT
>Ga0233414_10000886_pt1 | contig 11850 bp, 19 predicted proteins | sample Na_anoxic_10_MG_FD_189020 | JGI IMG/M metagenome (GOLD analysis project Ga0233414, IMG submission 189020) | Seawater microbial communities from Saanich Inlet, British Columbia, Canada - Na_anoxic_10_MG | ecosystem: Environmental > Aquatic > Marine > Inlet | place: Canada: British Columbia...
AGTTACAGATAATTTATTATATATTTTGTCTGGCCTATTCATTGAAAAACCTCTATAACCTCTTCTTTTGAAATGATACAATAACCTAGGTTTGTTATTCTCTGCTAGTATTGGCATACCATAAAATACGCAAGCCATTAACACATCTTCAAAAAACATTTCAGCAGTTTGAGGTCTAGCTATATATTCTAAAAAAAACACATTAGGTGGTACGTTCTCCATAGAGAACTTTGTTAAGCCGTGTAAAGATCCGTTAGAACCTCTTTTGTCAACTGTACCTGATATGTCATAACTATCACAACCAAAAGCACCACAGTGTTCATTACCAGGGTATTTAATACCGTTTTTTAATACTATTTTATTTTGTAACTCAATTTGTGGAACCCAAGATATTCTAAATCTTCCATCTTTGTTTGGGTAAAATAAAACCCTAGTATCTTTTATACCATTTTCCCACATAAAACTACCTGTTGTAATGGTAGAAGTATTTTGTAAGTCAGCATTGTAATCTATTTGTTCGTATATTTTAGTCAGATTAAACAAAGACTCTTTAGCCTCATCTCTGAAAGCATGTTCTTCTGTGCGTGGAAACTGTCTATAATATTCATTTAACCCGTCTTGATCATCTTTCAATCCATCAACCTCGTTTTGCCAATGTTCTATTACTCCTTGGTTTATAGTATCACCTAAAGGATCTAAAACTTCCTCATTTGGCGTATCGAATACAGGTAATCCATAAGAATCAATGAATCCTTCGTAGTTCCACTCCATAGGAATAAACAAACTATATAGTCCCGAGCTAGTCTGACCGTTGCGGTTTCTTTTTGTTGCGTCGGAATCATAGTATAATTTTTTAAAATTCTCACCACCTTTATCTAAAGCGTTTGATGTTGATCCCATCATACACTTACCTATTACTCTAGAACCTAATCTCAAACAGGTTTTTGTAACTCTCCAGTTATTTAATATGTTTGTAGGTCTTTCCCATTTACCACTTTCATCGTGGACTAATAGTTTTAATTTTTCACCATCGTACGAGTTGTCCCCGGTGTTCTTCCAGTCGATCGTTGTGTCGAGACCGGTGATCTCTTGTAGTTTCTCGTTTGTATCAAGCTTCTTTCTCGTGAATTTTGACGCGGGTACTCTGTACGCGAGTTCTGTCTTCGGCCTGTCCATACCGTCCTGGATTGGTTTGAAGAAGAAAGGGTAATTAACTGAGATGGGTACGACCTTATCAGTAAACATCTTTTTGGCGTCTGGCCCGGATTTTGATAAAATGCCAAATCTTGAATCTGTGGATATTGTTGCCTGGTTAACAGTCTCGCCTGATGCCATGAAAGAGAAACCTGACCGTCGGTTTTTAAGATAACACATTCCGTAGCACCGTACATCTGCTTTACAAGCTTCCCAGAATATAAAGAATAATCTGTTTGATTGCCTAAAATCTGGCTGCCCAACATCAATCTTGGACCACTGCAAGTACATGTAATGAGTACCAGTAATGTAGCAAGGAGCATCTTTGTTATAAAACCAAAAACCTTCTTCACGCCTTTTAAATTCCTTATCAATATAGTCATACCATTTTTCTTTAAATTGTAAAGGATGCTCGTCCCAATCAAATACTGATTTTATCTTTGAAAGCTCTTTAGGGTATTCAGTATGTTTCCATCTATTTCCTTCGAACGTCATAACATCATCTTCTTTTGGTAAAGCAATTTTAATGTTTTGTATTTCGTATATGTCACCTATTTTACCAGTTTTACTGATAACGATTATATCAAACTCTTTATTATAGCCGTACTCCCACTTGTTATATCTATTTTTTTTATTTATAACTTTAGGCTTAATATAATCGGGTAGTATTTTATATAGTGATTGCTCGTACATTACTTAGATCTTCCTTCTGCAAAACCTTTAAAAGTTTTCTCTTTCTTTTCTACAGGTTTTTCGTTAAGCATGTTTTCTTCGTCCTCAATACGTTTTAGAATCTCAAAAGCATCAAAAATAGCTAACTTTTTCGTAGCAGCAGCATTTTTAAGGCGGTCAGCAGATATATCATCATCAGAATCAACAATAGCTTCTTTAGCTACTTTTATTAATTCCTCAACTGCTTTTTGCCCAGCTAGGATTATATTCTTCTTCGTCTCCTTTATATTCATATTTAATTACAATATCATTTGATTTCATACAGTATAAACGTTCTCCGTCAATTATAAATTCAAACTCACCATATGGAGTATAACCTATTAGGTCACCAGGAACGATTTTAACAGCTTCTAAGGAACTATTACCATATTTTAGTATTCCTATAAGCTTTCTCTCTTTATCCAGCGTTAGATCGTTGTTATCTAACAATGGTTTTACGAAACATCTATCTTGAAAAGATTTCCAAGTATTACCATTATTATATAGGTATATTTGATCAGGTGAGCAAAAGTACAGATCGTCTACAAACTTAGATCTACTGTCTTTTCTTTTACCTCTAATATCAAAAAAGCTTCTAAAAACGTTATGATGTATAATAACTATATCACCTTCTTTAATTAACGTAGAATATGCTGATGGAGTAGAAACTACCACAGCTCTATTGCTAACAGCTTTAAAATCTTCAGTGTTGCTATTGGTTATAAGGCTTTTGTCACCTATTTTAATTTCGTTGTCGTATCTTTTATTTGTTGGTCTTACAATAAAGTCAAATAAACTCTTCATTAGTATTCTAGATCATATTCAACAGATATAGCCATGTTAGAATTAAACTTCTTCCATGGCATTACTTCGTCTTTCTTTTTGATATAGATGCTGTAAGAGTTATCGTCTTCAGAGTACAATATAGCTGATATAGTGTGACCTCCATAAACTTGTTGACCTACAGCATAATGCATTGCATCATTTTTGTAATCAGAACCTATACTTATTTTTCTAACTACAGAGCTCATTAGTTGATTGATTTAACAACTGATAATTCAGTATCATCTTTTTCTTCAATAGAAGTATAACTACCATCTGTAATATCAATATTGATAGCCCCGTACTCATCTTCAAGCTCTTTTTTAGTAATATTTATTTCTTGTGAAATAGAAGCTTGAGCGTGTAAAGCTTCGTGCTTGCGTGCTTCTAAAGCACCTATATCCGTAAATATAGCTTGAAGTCTACTTTGTTGACTTTGAATTTTCTCTAATTGTTCTTTTTTGATTTTTGACATTTTGATTTGATTTAATTAGTTTTATTTTTACTTAATTTTATTATCACTTGATTTTTTATTTTTTTCCCAAGTACGACCAACAAAGTAAGCTCCGTATACTGTTATAAGTAAAGACTGAAATATTGGCGTATAAGATTCATCTACTTTAAAGCTACCTATATTACCATCTGCAAAAGATAAAACACTAAATATAAATGTTAAATATATTAAAACCATAGGTCTTATATTCTTAGACAACCAGCTATCACTTTGCATATCAGCTTTCCAACGGTCAGTAACTTGAGCCTGAGCTTCACTATCAGCTTTTTCTAATATTTCTTGTATTAATCTTTGAGCCTCTAGTTTCTCTTCTTTAGTTGTAGTAAGTTTATCAATAACGTTACCAACCTCTTTTATTACTCCTCCGGTAAGCCATTGAAATAATTTTTTCATTTAATTGACTCGTTTATAGCTTGAGCGAGAGTTCTTTTATCTTTTTTAACTTTTTTTCCAGCAGAATAAGAAACTGAACCACCGCTTTTATCTGTTAAAGTGTATTCGTTATATTTACCTTTTTTAGGTGTAACTTTATACTTACCTTCAAACCTTTTTTGGATTTCCTGTAATCCAGGTACCTCACCTACTTTAGCTTTTGCTGTTTCTGATGGCTTACTAGGTCCATCATGTTCTTCGTTATGAAGATGTAAAGGTCCAGTTTTGTAGAATGGTGGCTTTGTAGAGTTTTTTAATTTTGCCATTTTTTTAATTTGTTTATTTATGAATTTTTATAAGCCTCGGCCTCCCAAGGTAAGTTTTTAGCTCCTTCTTTCATTTGAGCTCTTGAATATTTTTTACCTTTCCAGTATACATTATCATCGTCGTAATCTAAATCACCACGTTTTATTTGATCAATATGAATCATCTCGTGGTCAATTACTTTCTTACATTGACTCGGGTTTAAATACTTGTTTATAAGTATTGTGCCATTATTGTTAGCCATACCTAAAACACCTTCCTCCATATCAACTTGATATATAGGAGTATTGTCTACTTCATACGGTGGTTTAAGTTTAAATGCCATATTAGTACTTACAGCTTTTCTTTTTAGCAGGAGTGTCTGGTTTTGCTTTTTGAAAACCTGATTGACAATGTTTAGACATAAAAGATCCCTGCATCTTAGCTGGTGAATCTCCGTAAGCCATTTTAGCTGCAGAATCAGTATCGTGTCTAGCGTTTTCTAAATAATGTAATCTAGCACTAGCGCTTAAATTCTTATTATAAGCTTCTTTTTGATCGTATTTTTTACCTTTATCCATAGTGTTTGTTTTTACCATTTAACTTTATCAGCCCACCAAGCAGCAGACATTTTACCTTTCTTTATGTTTTTAGCATGTCTAGCTTTGAAACTAGCACGTCTAGCTTTTTGCTTAGCTGACTCACCTTTTTTAGGTTTACCAGCAGTGCTAACTCCTTGTTGTCCAAATCTAATTATTTTTTCTTTACCTCCTGAACAAGCTTTTACCACGTGAGACTTAGTAGGGTGACTTGGAGTCTTTTTAGGCTTGTTACAAGCCATTTTAGATTTTTCTAACTTTGCCATTTTATTTCTTATTTAAGTTATACCATTTTTGAATAGTATAACCAATAGACACTGCTAATAGAGTTAGTTTGAGTATTACGTCTACATTAGACATAGACACCATTAAAGCACTAGCGTTTATCATATATAGTTTTATATCTCCTAGCGATCCCATTTTATCCTTTAGCTCTTTGAGTGATTGGTCCTTTTAACGAATCACAACCGCAATCAGCTAATTTTAACTTCATACCTTTAGCGCCGCTACTAGATCCTTTACCATGTGGTCTACCTACTTGACTTAATGGTCCATCCCATATAGTGTTTTCACCAACAACGCCTCCCGCGTTAACATTAGCTTTTATTACTTTTTCTGCCATAATTATTTATTTTTTATAATTTCTTTTGCTTTATCGTAATCACCTTCAGATTGATCCATAGCTGAGCCAAATGCATTTCCTTGAAGAGCTGATGGATCTTTAATATATTGTGTAGCTTGAATATCTCCAGCTTGATTTTGTAATGATCTTTGTCTTTGACCAACATCTCCAAACATTGTGTTTCCAGCATTAGTTACAGACTCATTAAAAAGCGGATTAGCATTACCTCTTTCGTTACCTGGTATAGGAGTTTCATATGTCATTTGCACTGGTGTTATTTCAAACTTTTGTCCTCCAAAAGGATTTGAGCTACCAGCCGGTCCTCCAGTTCCAGGAGCTAAAGGATTACTTACACCCATAGCTGCTCCTTCGTTTACAGCTGCTTGAGCTGCTTGAGCTGCTTGACTTACTTGTGGAGCAGCACCAACAATTCCTGTGCTTGGCGCAGCGCCTATTCCTTGAACCTCTTGAGCCGCTTTAGCCGCTTCAAAAAGACTACCCGGTCCTCCTGCAATAAAACTATTACTCATTTGTTGTTGATTTAGTCCAGCAGCTTGCATACCAGCACTCATCACTGATTGCCCGCTTCCTGTTCTACTAATAGCGCCTAGAGCCGCCATTCCAGCTGACAGAAACTTGTTTGGTGATTTTTTTTTATTATACATAGTTATCTTTGTTTATCGTTATTAACGTTATATATGGCTGTAGTTAAAACTTTATCCGTGTAACTATTACCTTTCATTATTTTATTTCTTCTAGAACTAGTTGGTATGTCATCTTCACCTAGCATTATTCTATATATTCTATTTATGAGTTGCTTACATTGAAAAGAAACTTGATATATATTATATAACTGTGTGGTTCTATTTCTAGGTCTCCATACCTTTATCCAACCAGCTTTTAAAAGCTTATTCCAACGTCGATTATCCCAACTATATGAATAAGAACCTGTTTTAAAATCTTGTTTAGAGAAATGCTCCATACAGTCAAGATATATTAGAAGCTCTAAATCAGCATCATTAAGATTGTTGTTTTTACAGGCCCATTTACGTATTATACGATAATGTTTTAACAAGTTCATGTCTTTAACATCTCTTGCTTCTAGTCTTTTCATAAAACAACAACTATATCTTCTAGTTTGATAACGTGATAAAAATCCTTATCTATTTCTATTTTGTGACCGGCGTGTCTATCAAAGAAAATAATATCATTTTCACTTACACCAACTACATCACTTCCAATAGAAACTATACTAGCTTCTATATATCTAACATCTTCTCTATGAGACTCTGCAAGAAGTAAACCACCTTTTGTTTTAGTAGTACCTTCTTTTATTTTCTTTATAATTAAATTTCTACCTATTGCTTTCATCTCCAACTCTTAAGTTATTAATTACACAATCTGTAGATAATATAGTAGTTGCTACTGAAGCCGCATTTCTTAAAGCACTTTTAGTAACCAGTAATGGATCTATAATACCAGCTCGTACCATATTTACGTCTTTACCTGTAACCACGTTTAACCCTCTATTTTTCTTTTCAGGATAAACCAATTCTAAACCAGCGTTAGAAAGAATAGTTTCGTAAGGAGCTTTTATAGCTTCTAGTAAAACCTCTTCACCTTTATTCTTAGCTTTTACATATGTAGACGCGTTGAGCAGTGCAATACCTCCTCCTGGAATTATACCTTCTTTAATTGCGGCTTTTGTAGCGCAGATCGCGTCTTCGACTCTATCTGTCTTTTCTTTAAGTTCGATGTCTGAATTCGCTCCAACCTTAACAATTGCAACCTTAGCAGATAAACGTGCAAGTCTAGTTTCAAGTCGTATAACGTTTGCAGGAGATTTTTCGGTTTCAAGCTGTTCTTTAATTTTGACAATAAGCTCATTTACTTCTTCAGGTGTTTCTTTTATTTGTATTATAGTGTCTTGCTCTCCAGTTACACTTCTTACGCATTCACCTAATTTATCAACTGATATTAAATCTAAATCATCTCCAAGGTCTTCATTTATAATAGTAGCTCCAGTAAGCATTGATAAATCAATTAAAGTATCTTTTTTGTTAATACCAAAAGTAGGTGCGTTAATAACGTTTACTTTAATATTACCTTTTACCTTATTCATTGCTAAAGCCGACAAAACTGGTTGGTCTATATCAGCAACTATTAATAATGATTTGTTGTTTTTGATAACATACTCTAACACTGATTGTATTTGCCTAATGCTATCGATTGGTGAATCTACTAGTAGTACTAGTGGATTTTCAAGTACAGCTTCTTTTGTTGATTTATTAGTTACGAAATTAGAGTTTGTTATTCCTTTATCGTATTGTACACCATCAACAACATCTACGTATGTTTCAGAATCACTAGTTTTCTCCATCATAACAACTCCAGTCTCTCCAACTGCTCTAAAAGCATCTCCTATGACTTTACCTAAAATAGGATCGTTGTTTGTTGAAATCGTGGCTACAGAGTCAATCATATCTCCTTTCACCTGTATAGAATTTCTTTCTAGGTATTTTACAACCCTTACAACAGCGTTATTTATACCGTTTTTTAAATCTCTATCGTTGTAATCTTTATCTAACTTATAAGCATGTTTAAGTATAGAGTGCGATAAAACAGTGGCAGTTGTTGTACCATCACCAGCTTCTTTTACTGTTTTTCTAGCAGCTTCTTTTAAAAGCGTAGCTCCCATATTTTCTACAGGATCTAATAACACTATTGAATCAGCTACTGTTACACCGTCTTTGGTTATAACTGGTTTACCACTACCATCTTCTAGTATTACACACTTACCACTAGCTCCTAATGTAGAGCTTACAGCTTTTGTTAGTTTTTCTATTCCTTTAAACACATTATTTTTTGCCTCGTCGCCAAAGCTAAGGTTTTTTACAATCGCGTTACTCATTTTTATTTAATTAGATTTAATTTTATTATTATAGTTGTATTATTACATGTTTAACCAGTAAATTAACATAGGAAATACAATAGGTATCGCAGAGGCTATAAAATCCCACCACTCAGGTTTACCTAAACCCATTATCCAATCGTAAGCTATTTCTTTAAGCCCAACTAAAATAATACCTAAGATACCACCTATCATTATTACAAAGTTTAATCCTGCTAGCAAATCTATAATATATCCAAAAATCATTAATGGATAACCTACAAACATGCCTAGCAGTACGTGGTCTTTTTTATCTTTAGCTATATTGTTTATTATTTGTTTTATCACTGTTTTAAACTTTCTACTTCTGCACTTAAAGTGTCTATTTTGTTATTTAATTTTTTGACTATTTTGTCTGACATGATTTAATTAGATTTAATTCTTAATACTATGATAGTATCATTACTCGTTTTTTTTGTTTTTTACTTTTTATGTATATTAAACAATTGTCTTACGTAGCATAATCCAACCATCTGAAGTAGCATAAAACTCAGCTGATTCATAAGCCTTATCTAGATATATTACACTGTTAGGTGCTGTAGTGTCATTTATAGTATCTCCAAACGCAGGCTTTATACCTAGTATATTAGTACCTCCAACATTTCCAAACGATGCTGATGTAACTACTGTTATAAGTTTATTTAAGTTATTAGAGGATTGAGGAAGTGTTATTGTTGCTGGGTTATTAGAACCAACAACTGTCCAACTAGCTATTACTATTCCTTTAGTAGATGCACCTAAGTTTAAATTAGATCCACTTTGAAAAGTATATGAAGTGTTTTTCATTTCTGGTGGAACTTCTGGCAACATATCAACAAGATTACCTTTGTTAATTTTACCTGATCCATCTAAGTTTAATACTGGAAATGTGTAGGTGTTTGATAGAAAGTCATTACTTGTGTACTGATCTAATACTATCTGTCCGTCGTCTTTTACTACAAACGCATTTTCTCTAGTAATAGCAGTAGGATCTGTGTACTCTCCAACACCTACAATAAACTTCGCATCATTTCTACTAACGTTAGCTACTCCAACAACTGTTTGGTTTATACCACCCCCTCTTAATCCTATACCTCCTAAAAGAATAGAGTTTGTAGAGCCAGCGGTCATTTCGTTGTCTTCACCACCTATAATACCTGAATCACTAGAATTAACATCTATGTTGTTTTTCTGCCCACCTACTATAGTACTGTTTATTCCATTTGCAGTATTCCGTAAACCTCCAAACACCGAACTAGCTGTACCAGCCGCAGTACTTATACCTGTTCCAATTCCACCCATAACAATACTTCCGTCTCCAGAGGCAACATTACCTTTACCTGAAGCAAAAGAGAGACCTCCGCTAGCGGTAGTATTATCACCGCACGCGAATGAATTACTTCCTGACGCTACAGTAACAGAGCCAAGAGCAGTACTTGATATTCCGGAAGCTAAATTCCCAACACCAGCGGTGAAAGAATTATTATTTGTTGCTTTTGTGTTATTTCCAAGAGCAACAGAATTACCTCCATCTGCTTCACATCCGAAACCTATAGCAATATCTCCACTAATATTTCCAGAGTTTTCTCCAGCTTTTGCATTAGAACCAAACGCAAACGAATTACTTCCATATGCAATACCACCTGGAGCACCAACATCATTACCACCACCAGCGAAAGAATTGGTTCCGGAAGCTATTGACCCATATCCTATAGCCATGGAATTCTCTCCACTAGCTGTTGTTAGATAACCCATTGCTACAGAGTTCATTCCACTTGCATTGGAAGAAATTCCACTTGCTGTTGAATAATTTCCACTTGCTGTTGTTTCATATCCCATTGCTGTAGAAGATTCTCCACTTGCTGTTGTGTTACTACCTGCTGCTAAGGATGTTGAACCTGTAGCTTGAGAAGTTGAACCTACCTCGAGCGAGTCCGCTACTCTAACACTTCCATTTACATGTAACTCTCTTTGAGGAGCAGCAACTCCAATACCTACGTCTCCAGCTAAATAAGAAGGTAGAGTACTTTCTATATTTAATGCTCTTGCTGTACCGCTGATATTTATAGGTGATTCATTTTTAACATTAATATAGTTAAAATCTCCTGTTATAGTAGTACCCGCGCTCTGGTCAAAATCAAAATCACAAACATTTATATTTCCCACTGTACCTTGAGCTAACTGCACTTCAGAATGAGTACCTGAAACATTAGCAACTGTGGCACTTGGATTGTCAATTTTAGACCAATTTAAACCACCTATAGAATAAGTATAATTTCCTGTTCCTTCAACAATAGACCAGTTTGAAGCTCCGTAAAGAGCTGCTATGTCTCCAGAACCTGTTGCTTTAGCTGTGGATCTTGAAGCTGTATTAACAAGGCTACTAAAGCTAGAAGAATTAACAAGCTCACTCACTGTTGCTCGGCATCTTGCTTCGGGAGCATCCGCTGTATGTGCTAGATTTATAGTATTAAAAACCGCGTCAGCCGGCGATGCGCTTGTAACACCGCTTAAAGAAGTCCTCGTGTCAACTACATCCAGTTTTCTAGTAGGTGTGCTTGTTCCAATACCAACATCGCCATCAGCGTTCATTCTGAATCTTAACGCGCCGTTCCCATATATATCTAAAAAAGAAGTGTTTGAATTCGTAATATAAACCCCATCACCTAAGCCTTCTGTATCTCCAATAGAAAATACCCCTGAAGCAGGATTTACACTTAAAACAGTGTCTCCAGCGTTGTCTACTGTAAAGCTTCCAGATACATCAAGCTCTCCACCGATAAAAACTTTGTCTCCACCAGCGTTTTGATTAATAATAGAATTACCTATAGTATTAGCTCCTGTAAATAAAGGTACAGTATTGGTTGTACCTGTTATATGATTAGGTATTTCAGTGCTAACTATTGACCCTACTGTAAAGTTTTTTGTTACCTTACCAGTAATGTCAGTACCTACTATTAAATCACCTGAAGCAGGGGTTGCTGTAGGGTATGAATAAATTATTGCCATGTTTTATTTTTTAGTTGTTTTCTTCTTTCTCTTACGATCACCGTTTTTAAATGTATCTCTATTACTAGATATGGAAACTCTTTTAGTATTACCGACTTTACCACCAACATGGTGTATGTCCGATGTACTTCTTTGACCTATCCTTTGGTTTTCCGCCTTCTTAGCTTTTCTTTTGAACTTAGCCGTAGATTTACCAAGCCAATTCCTTTCTGTTGCATAAGCAATATCTCTCGCTTTTTTCTTAGCGGCAGCTTTTGGTGATAGTTTTTGAGCCATTAGTTATTATAGTTTTTTTGAAATATTTTTAATACCTCTAGCTTTAGCAGGCCTAATCTCTTTTACCTCTAATTTTCTTGAAATGCTTTTAATACCCGTATGGACACGTTTTAATTTACCTTCTTTTTTAGATGGATACTCTTTCACCATAGTAGGGTGACGCATAGAATTAGTAGGTTTAGAAGATTTAGCAACTGCTTTTGCGGCTGCTGAACCAGCTCCTTTTAGTAAGGCATCTGTAATACCCATACCTGTTTTAGGCAAAGGATCTCTACCCTGTTTTTGTGTATAAGCCATAGTGTGTGTTTTTATCTTATAGTAATACCTTATATACTCACGCGCGATACCATATATTTACATGCTCTCTTAATGCGACGTTAGCCTACTACTATTATATATAACTACCTATTGTCGTACTGCGGATCTTTAGAATTTTTTAATAAAAAATTTTTTGTTAGATACAGGGGAGTAAGGGGTTATATACTAATTTCTACTGACA
>Ga0233414_10000887_pt1 | contig 11845 bp, 14 predicted proteins | sample Na_anoxic_10_MG_FD_189020 | JGI IMG/M metagenome (GOLD analysis project Ga0233414, IMG submission 189020) | Seawater microbial communities from Saanich Inlet, British Columbia, Canada - Na_anoxic_10_MG | ecosystem: Environmental > Aquatic > Marine > Inlet | place: Canada: British Columbia...
GCTCACTTGCAACCAGAGCACGAAGTGGTGGATAATCAAGGTTACTTTGGAAAATACTACGGTAAAAAGTTTATGGGGAATCAGGACCCCTTGAATAGCCACTGCACGGGGCACGCTTTTTTATGTTACGCACACTTCGAATTGAGTTTGAAGGCGCTATGTATCATTAATACTATTTTTATAACAAAAGGTGTTGCCTATCATGAAAAATAACACTGAAATTTCAGAGGCTATGACTATTAAACTGGATACTGAGCTTCCAGAAATGCCAAAATTTGTTGCCGGCATAAGAAGAGCCCCTGATAGGGGATTCAGGCTTGAGCAAAAACAAACCGAAATTGCCTTAAAAAATGCGCTTCGCTATATTCCAGAAGAATTGCATGAAAAATTGGCGCCTGAATTTTTAAGCGAACTTCTTACTCAAGGGAGAATCTATGGATACCGTTACCGGCCTGAAGGAGATATTAAGGCAAAGCCTATTGATGAGTATAGGGGGAATTGTATTGCGGGAAAGGCCTTTCAAGTACAGATAGACAATAACTTAGATTTTGATGTTGCTCTTTATCCTTATGAACTTGTCACATATGGAGAAACAGGAAGTGTTTGCCAGAACTGGATGCAGTACAGATTGTTAAAAAAATATCTTGAGACTCTGACAGAGCAGCAAACCTTGGTTGTGGAATCTGGCCATCCTCTTGGTCTTTTTGAATCAAAACCGGACAGCCCAAGAGTAATTATAACAAATGCTTTAATGGTTGGAATGTTTGATAATGAAAATGATTGGGAAATTGCAGAGGAGATGGGCGTTGCTAATTATGGGCAGATGACTGCCGGGGGATGGATGTATATAGGTCCCCAGGGCATTGTACATGGTACATACAATACAATACTAAATGCAGGAAGGCTAAAATTAGGAATAGGTCAGAAAGAAGATTTAAAGGGTCATTTGTTTATATCGTCCGGTCTCGGCGGTATGAGTGGTGCTCAAGGAAAGGCAGTTGAAATAGCTGGCGGTGTTGGGGTTTTTGCAGAGGTTGATATATCAAGGGTGAAAACAAGGCACGAACAGGGATGGGTACGTGAGGTATTGTTTGATTTAAAAGAAGTCTTTGATATGGCCAACAAATATTTAAAAAAGAAAGAGCCCATGTCAATTGCATATGTTGGTAATATTGTTGATTTATTAGAATATGTAGAAAGGAATAATATAGAGGTAGAATTATTTTCTGATCAGACATCATGTCATGCGCCGTATAATGGAGGATATTGCCCTCAGGGTATTAGTTTTGAGAAAAGAACAGAATTACTTAAAACAGACAGAGTTACATTCAAACAGCTCGTTGACAAGACTCTCAGGCGCCATTTTGAATTGATAAAAACCTTGGTGGATAAAGGGGCATATTTCTTTGATTATGGTAATTCTTTTCTGAAGGCTATGTATGATGCCGGTGTTAGGGAGATATCTAAAAACGGGATAGATGAAAAGGATGGGTTTATTTTCCCTTCATATGTTGAAGATATAATGGGGCCACAAATTTTTGACTTCGGCTATGGTCCATTTAGATGGGTTTGTTTAAGTGGAGATCATGGAGATTTAATAAAAACGGACAGGGCTGCGATGGAATGCATAGATCCAGATAGAAGGGCTCAGGACAGAGATAACTATGTATGGATTAGAGATGCAGAAAAGAATAAACTGGTTGTTGGAACACAGGCGAGAATATTGTACCAAGATGAAGCAGGGAGAATAAAAACTGCCCTTAGGTTTAATGAAATGGTTCGAAATGGAGAGGTTGGCCCCATTATGCTTGGGAGAGATCATCATGATACCGGTGGGACAGACTCACCATTTAGAGAGACTGCAAATATATACGATGGAAGCAATGTAATGGCAGATATGGCAACTCAGTGTTTTGCTGGTAATGCTGCAAGAGGCATGACCCTTGTTGCATTACATAATGGTGGGGGTGTTGGCATTGGTAAGGCCATAAATGGTGGATTTGGATTAGTTCTTGACGGTCGAGAAGAAGTCGATGCCATCATAAGGTCGGCTATGCGGTGGGATGTTATTGGGGGTGTTGCAAGGCGCGCATGGGCCAGAAATGAGAATTCCATTGCAACCTGTATTGAGCATAACAAGCTAAATAAAGGTATAGACCATATCACTCTTCCGTATATACCTAAAGAGGATTTAGTGAAAAACCTCGTTTCAGAGGCCTTTAAGAAGAGCGGTTAATGCTAATGGCATTGGCAAAAAGATTGGTTTTAAGTGAGGATTGTTGTTGATTTATAAAAGGATCAGGACATCATGACTAAACAATTGATCGAATGCGTTCCAAATTTTAGCGAGGGTCGTAGAGACGAGGTCATTAAAGCCATTGTGGAACCGTTCCGAAAGAGAAAGGGATGTGCCCTTTTTGACTACCGGGCGGACAAAGATCACAACCGGCTTGTGGTGAGCCTTGGGGGTGAACCAGATTCTGTTCAGGAAGCGTTATTGGAAGCGGCTAAAGTCGCTATTTCCACTATTGATCTGGCGCAGCATCAGGGTAGCCATCCCAGGATAGGGGCTGTGGACGTTATTCCTTTTGTACCGCTTCAGAACATAACCATGGAGGAGTGCGTGGACCTGGCTCGTCGGTTTGGGCAAAGGTATTACAAAGAAACAGGGGTTCCTGTCTATTTTTACGAAGAGGCAGCGCTGATACCTGAAAGAAAGCGCCTCGAGGTTATTCGAAAGGGGCAGTACGAAGCCCTGAAGAGAGAAGTAGTAAATCCGGAGAGGCATCCAGACGTGGGAGAACCCACACTACATCCTTCTGCTGGTGCCACGGTTATCGGCGCGAGAAAATTTCTCATTGCCTTCAATGTGAACCTTGGAACAGATGACGTGCGAATCGCCAGAGAAATCGCTAAGGTGGTTCGCTCTTCGAGCGGGGGATTGCGTCATGTAAAATGTATCGGTCTTCCTCTTAAGGAGCGTGGACTGGTGCAAGTGAGTACAAATATTGTTGATTACGAAAAGAATGCACTCTACCGCGTATTGGAACTCATACGCATGGAGGCCAAAAGATGGAACGTTCCTGTAAAGGAAACTGAAATCTACGGGATGATTCCTGCTGCAGCTATTGTGGATAACATGTCCTACTATATGCAAACTTCAGGGCTTGATCCCAGCCAGGTGATAGAACTCCGCCTGCTTCAGATGTTAGGGGATACCAACACATGATCCGGAAGCTATTTACGAATGCAGATATAGTAACACCATATGATTCTGGCGTTCCACTGGTAGGGAAGCGGCAGGGGGAGGTACGCCATTTTGAAAAAGGAGCCCTCCTTTGCAAGGATGGTATGATAGAAGCAGTAGGGAATGAAGATGAGATAAAGGCATCTCTCGTGCTTCGTGACGTGGATTTAGAGGTAGATTGTGGTGGATTGTGTCTCATTCCAGGATTTGTAGACCCCCATACCCATATGTGCTTTCCGAAAAGAAGGGAGGAAGAGTTTACCCTTCGCATAGAAGGGAAAGAGTACCTTGATATACTGCGCCGGGGAGGAGGAATTCTTTCTTCAGTCCGGGAAGCTAGGGCTGCCTCTGAGGAAGAACTATTTTCTGTGACCCTGGAACATGCCATGTCCGCGCTTCAGTTAGGAACCACCACTCTTGAAATTAAGAGTGGGTACGGGCTGGATACAGAAACAGAGATAAAGATGCTTCGTGTTATTGGCCGGGTTGGCCGGGAAACACCTTTGGACGTGGTTCCTACTTTCCTTGGGGCACACGCGGTGCCGGAAGAGTATGCTCAATCACCTGATGAGTATGCCGATCTTGTTATTCGAAAAATGATTCCCGCGGTTTCCAAGCAGGGCATTGCTCGTTTTTGTGATGTTTTTTGTGAAAAGAACGTCTTTTCTATTGATCAAAGTCGCCGAATCTTAAAGGCCGCCCAGAAAGATGGCTTAGGTATTAAAATTCATGCCGATGAAGTGCACGATCTTGGGGGAGCAGGCCTTGCAGCGGAGCTCAATGCTACGTCGGCCGAGCACCTTCTGGCAGCCAGTGATGAAAACCTTTATGCTATGGCCCAAAAGGGCGTTATTGGGGTTCTTCTTCCAGGGACTGCATACAGCTTGCGAAAAGGATACGCACCTGCCCGAAAAATGGTAGACCTGGGTGTTCCACTGGCACTTGCCACCGATTGCAACCCCGGATCAAGCTATACGGAATCCATACCTTTCATCTTCGGTCTGGCTGTTCTTAACATGAATCTTTCAATATCAGAATCCTTGGTGGCGGCGACATTGAATGCGGCCTATTCTGTGAGAATGGAGAAAAAGGTGGGCAGTCTTGATGTTGGAAAATCTGCCGACTTTCTTATACTGGATGGAGAGAGCCCTGCTATCCTGGCATATCACGCAGGTGTCTCCCCGGTTGCGGAAGTCTATAAGCGGGGAGAGCTCATGTTTTCTCAGTGAGCGATTCGGGTTGTAGATAGAGTAGTGGCCTTGGAAGCACAGGGACGTTTGGGTAGAAAGTGAGGAATGATTGTTTATGAAAGAAATTCTTCTCGGTATTGACGGAATGAGCTTGGAAGATCTGGTGGCCATTGCACGAGAGGGATCCACGGTTCGATTGACAAAGGAATCAGAAGACCGGATCATAAATGCCAGGAAAATGATTGAAAAATGGGTTAAGGAAGAGAGAGCTATTTATGGTGTCACCACTGGGTTCGGGGCTTTGAGCGGTGTGACCATCTCCAGGGAGGATACACGACGTCTTCAGGAAAACATTCTAATGAGCCATGCAGCAGGAGTAGGAGACATTCTGGACAAAGAAACTGTTCGGGCAGTCATGGCACTCCGCATCAAGGATCTGGCACGGGGACATTCGGGAATTTGCCTGGAAACGGTCAGCCACTTTATAGATCTTCTCAACCGGGGTGTTTGGCCTGTTGTTCCAGAGAAGGGATCAGTTGGGGCGAGTGGTGATCTTGCACCTTTGGCGCACCTTTGCTTGGTGCTTATAGGCCAGGGGGAGGCTTTCTACGAAGGTCAAAGGATATCCGGGATTGAAGCCTTAAAGAAATGTGGTCTTAATCCACTCCAGTTGAAGGCAGGAGAGGGGCTTGCACTGGTGAACGGTACACAGGTAATGACCGCCATAGGCGGTCTTTCTGTCTATGATGCTATAAAGCTCTCTAAAATGACAGATATCGCAGCTGCTATGAGCCTTGAAGTGCTCATGGGAAGCAAAACGGAATTCGATCAAAGGATTCACCAGGTGCGACCACACCCGGGGCAGGCCGCGGCCGCTGACAACATGGACAGGATTACAAGAGACAGTGAAATCATTACCTCCCACAAGGATTGCTTCCGCATTCAGGATGCCTATTCCCTGAGGTGCTCCCCTCAAGTCCACGGTGCGAGCAAGGATGCAATCACGTACGCCAGGAAAGTGGTGGAGACGGAGATGAACTCTTCTACGAATAATCCCCTTATTTTTTCGGAATCGCAGGAGTTCCTGCTTGGAGGAAATTTTCATGGTCAGCCGGTAGCGCTTGCCATGGATTTTCTCTGCATGGCTATCTCTGAATTTGCGAACATTTCAGAGCGACGTATTGAAAGGCTGGTGAACCCTCAACTTAGTGGACTCCCGGCCTTTCTTGTCAGCGATGGAGGCCTTAATTCAGGATTTATGCTTGCCCAGTATACGGCTGCATCCCTGGTTTCGGAAAACAAAGTTCTTTCCCATCCCGCGTGTGTGGATTCCATCCCCACTTCAGCCAACAAGGAAGATCATGTATCCATGGGAACGATTTCTGCAAGAAAATTGAGAGAGATAGTAAGAAATACAGAGTATGTCATTGCTATCGAACTTTTATGCGGGGCCCAGGCCATGGATCTTTTTACCAACATGAAACCAGGGGAAGGAACCCTGATAGCATACAAGATTATCCGCGATGAAGTCCCCCATCTCGAAAAAGACCGCATTATCTCGAAGGACATAGAAACAATGGTGCATTTAATGCGAAGTGGAAAAATCATAGAAGAGATTGAAAGAGTGGTTGGAGAGTTACAGTAGAGCGGCTCTTATTCTTTTATCCTTCTCAAGACCTGACCTTTGGCCTCATGATTTAGCCAGCCTATAAAGGTATTTAGGAATTTCCCGCACTCCCATCGTATCTTTTGGGTGAAGTTTTCTGTGGAATAAGATATGCTGTCTTATCCAGTTAACATATGTATTTCAGTATCTTTTGATTTCAATATTATATTTATTGTTAGCCAACACATTTTAATTATTGGAGAATTGCAATCGGAAATTTATGTTGCAGTGATATAAACCTGCATAAAGGCAGTGTAATCTTTAATGATGGGCATACAGAAATATTGCTCACATCTGCCTTAAAAAAACTTGACTTGTATATTCTTGTCATATACTTTTGTAATTAATGGAAAACGAATTTGAACATTTTTTAGGTTTCCAGTGGGACCAAGGGAATATTGATAAAAACCTCATCAAACATGAGGTCGAAAATTGGGAGTGTGAGCAGGTATTTTTTAACAAACCGCTTCTTGTTATCGACGATCCAAAACATTCTATATCTGAAAAAAGGTGGGCTGCATTTGGCAAAACGGAAGCAGATCGTTTTCTTATCGTGGTATTCACAAAGAGAGGCGACCTGATTAGAGTAATTTCCGGCAGGGATATGAATAAGAGAGAAAGGGAGTTTTATAATGAAAAAGGATAAAAAAACTATTCCTAAATTTAAAAACGAAGACGAAGAACGAGAATTTTGGGCTACTCATTCTCCGCTTGATTATTTTGATGCAAAGGATTTCAAAAGGGCTTCTTTTCCCAAATTAAAGCCATCGTTAAAATCAATCTCAATTCGCCTCCCGGTGGGTATGCTAGCTGAACTAAAAACCCTCGCAAACAAGAAAGATGTGCCTTACCAGAGTCTGGCAAAAATCTATCTTGCCAGACAAATTTCCTTAGAGCGTGGATCTTCCCGCACTGCTCCTTGAAGAGAAAGTGTCGCATCTTAAATATTAAATATTGGTTTCCCAAAATACTTTTCCTGACGTATTTTTTTCTTACAATTTTTAGATACAAATGCTCAACGAGGGGGGAAAGGTAAAGATAAAAATTTCTTGAATACCCCCTCCTCTCCTTTTAAGTCATCATGATGCTTTTTTCTTTGGAATAAGATATAATCCTTTTCCGAATATTACACTCATTATGAGACAACACATTTTACCTATTGGATAATTACAATATGAAATTTGTGTTGCAGTAATATAAAGCTGCGTATAGGCAGTATAATGTGACGTTAGGCCAAGCATATTTGTTGAATGACAAAATCGCAATGAGATTTCTGAATGAAGATACATGAGCTCATTTGGCCGGAAGACAGAATTGACCATATCAGACGACACAGGGTGACACCTGAAGAAGTGGAGCAAACTTGCTTTGGCCAACCGTTTGTTCGGCGTTGCGATTCAATTTCCTGATGGCAGAGGATACCCAGTCACAGCACGACCGATGACTGACAAGGAAAAAGTGCGGTATAAACAATGGAGAGAACAATGAATAATCCAATAATTCCCGAAACTGATTCTATTCAACAATTGGCTCATTTTTGGGATACACATGACCTTACTGACTTCGAAAATGAATTAGAAGAAGTCAGTAATCCGGTTTTCGAGCGTGCGCCCGTAATGAAGATTCGCTTGCTACCCGATGAGGCCGAAGCGGTAAAGCAACTCGCCAAATCCAAAGGAATTCCTTATCCTGACCTAATCCGGGAATGGGTTCGAGAGAAAATTCAAGTCCAGTGAATCTGCGGTTCATTAGTTACACCTGTGTCTTACATAGAATCGGCTTTCCTAACATCTGTAAGTGGGGTCAAGTAATTAGTAAAGGGGAGACACCATGCAGAAATTGCTTAACATCTAAGGGATGAGACGTCCCTTAAATATTGAAATTCTCATTTACTTGCTTGAGCGAAAGGCGGTTGAAGGTTTTTCCTTTAACTGCCTTTTCTTTTTGAGGGGGGATAAGGTTTCTGACTGTCTGATAATCCCTCAATCTTATGTGAGTATGATGCTCCCAGAACCTTCACATATCTTTTGGATAACGTTTGCCGTGGAATAAGGTATGATTCTTCAAGGTTAGCAACCCTTTTTGAAGATACGTGCAATTTTTTTGTCCGGTAATTCAGACTCTTACCATTTTTATATTCACTTTCGATAAACTTCGTAACTAAAAATAGTTGCTATTTTTATGCGATTATTATAAGCTTTGAAGAAAAAGTGGGGTTATGGATCGCAAAAATAAACTATTAGCAAGATTGCAACAGCGACCAAAGGATTTTACATGGAACGAACTTACCAAATTATTAAATTCTCTTGGCTATAAACAAGCAAAACCCGGCAAAACCGGAGGTTATAGAAGACGATTTGTTCATCCGACAGTTGCAACCATCATTTTACATAAGCCACACCCCAAAGAAATTCTCAAAATGTATATCATCGATGATATTCTCGAAATTCTCAAGCAGGAGGAAATGTTATGAAAGATATGATGTTTTATAAAGGATATTATGGCTCGGTTCATTACAGTGATGAAGATCGTGTCTTTCATGGTAAGATAGAATTTATTCGCAGTGTTGTAAGCTATGAAGGCAGTAATGCGGAAAGTTTACGCAAGGCATTTCAAGAGGCGGTAGACGATTATCTTGAACTCTGTGCCGAAGAAGGAAAAAAACCAGCCAAACCCTTTAAGGGTAGTTTCAATGTTCGAACCGGAAGTGACCTTCATCGTAAGGCGGCTTTATTCGCCAAAACCAAGGGCACTAACCTCAATAAGATTGCAACTGAAGCGCTTGAAAAATATTTGTCTGCATAACTTATCATTCCTGGCTAACTATACATTGAGCTCTTGATTGCTAACCGTTCCACTCGGACAGCGGGAAGCCGGTGCTTTTCGGAAGGTCACAGTCATTTCACCAAGTCCTCACTTTTTCAGTCTTCATCGGCAGATACTTGCCGCTGGTGCCTTTTGGTTATCCTTTTTATTTACTCAAAAAGGGGGACCGCCTTTTCTTTTTGAGGGGTGGGTGGTTCTGCCATAGGCAGACAGGCGGAAGATAGGGCATCTGGCTGTCTGATAATCACTCAATCTTATTTAAGCATGGTATCCTCTGAACCTCGCAAATCTTTCGGGTGGCATTTTTATCGGAATAAGATATAATCTTTTCCGAATATTGCACTCATTATGAGACAACACATTTTACTTATTGGATAATCACAATATAGTAATTGTGGTACAGTAATATAAACCTGCATAGGCAGTATAATCTAATTTTCGGCGATGATAATTTGATGGTGATTCAATGCTTATATTTGAATGGGACCTCCAAAAGGCTAAAAGTAATCTAAAAAAGCATGGTGTCTCTTTCGAGGAAGCAAGTACAGCATTTCAAGACACTTTATCCTTAACAATAGATGACCCTTTACACTCGATGGATGGGGAGCGAGTGGTCCTTATTGGAATGTCAAATAAAAATAGATCATTGGTTGTGGTTCATACTGAAAGAGGGGATAATATTCGAATAATAAGCGCCAGGAAAGCCACTAAAGAAGAAAGGAAGAATTATGAAAGTAATAAAAAATGATCCAGATATGCTGGAAGAGTATGATTTTAGCAAAGGTATTAGAGGCAAATATGCGAAAAGATATGCTGAGGGTACGAATTTAGTTTTAATTGATCCTGATGTTGCTGAGTTTTTTCCAGATCACGAGTCGATCAATGATGCCCTTAGGTCATTAATACATATCATAAAGAAAAGACAAAAAAGATTTGCCGAACAAGCAGATAGACGCTGACAGGTGTTTCGCAGGCACTCAACACCTGCAGGTCATCTGCGCTGTTAGAGGTAATAATTTCTGGAGGTCGGGATGCAAGACTACGAAATAGAAGAAGTCGCCAAAATACTTAACGAATGGAATCCTCTAGGTGATGATGCAAAAAAAGTTACAGATCTCGATGGCTTCAAAACAGAAGCTATCGACATAATATTCCACTTACAAATGCTTAAGACCACAGCGAATGCTGGAAATATCGTAATGCAAGTTCTGAATGAAGCATTTGATCTTTCGTTAACAAAAAGAGAGTGTTCTGATCCAGCAAATAGAATTATAAACATTTTGAGCAAAAAGCACTAAGTAATATGGTGATTGAAAGAGCAGAACCCCTAACAAGTCGTTCACACGGAAAATCCGCTGGGCTGCTTTGCCAGCCACTTAACTGTGGCATTAGGTTTCTTCATCGTAGGGCAAAGTGATGACACGAAAATCGGATATAGACGAGAAGCTTGAATATGTCGAACATCAGCGAAAAAAGCTGATGGATGAGCTTTTTGCAGCAAAAAAGGTCGGAAACGACCCAAAATATATTATCCATACATCATAAGAAATCCTTAGCTTGGTTAGGGAATGTTATGATTACTGCGCAAACGATATTTTCAAGTCTTATTTTTTGATTATGTGATATAGTTATAATAACATCGGCATAGGCTTATACCAAACAATTAATCAGATACAAAGTTGATGGTTTCGTAAAAAGTCGAATTTCCCCTCCCCTGGTGGGAGGGGATTAAGGGGAGGGGGACGTAAGTGCGTGAAATAACGCTGTATTCACCCTCACCCCAGCTCTCTCCCATGAAGGGAGAGGGAGTATTTTTGACTTTTTACGAGTCCATCAAAGTTAGTTTATGGAAGGTAAAGTCAAATGTTACGATATGTTCTGACAGGATATATTGAAAGTGCATTATCGCAGGCAGAGTATGACAAACTGGAAGACGGGACATATTCCGGTCGTGTCCCATCGTGTAAAGGAGTCATCGCTTTCGACAATACATTACGCGAGTGTGAAGAAGAATTACGCTCTACCCTTGAAGATTGGGTTCTGGTTGGATTGAAATTGGGGCATCCACTTCCTGTTATAGCCGGATATGATTTGAATCAGGAGCCAAGCCGTGAGTCGATGGCAGCCGTGTAAACGTCGGGATTTCATAAAACGATTGCGGCAACTTGGTTTCGATGGCCCTTTCTCAGGTACGCGCCATCAATTTATGGTCTTTAAAAACCATCGCCTGAGCATCCCTTTAAATGCTGAATATTCAGTTCCACAGTTACGCATGATGTTGAATGAGGTCGAGCCAATCTTGGAACGTTCAGTTACCGCTGACGAATGGAATAATTTGGCCTAATCGGGTAGCCGGGGTTTTTCTCCCCCAGCCCCCACACAACCCCCGATAAATCGGGATCTACACAGGGCGGTTCTTTGAGGGTTTTAGAACGCAATCAGATTCCTGATTGCATCTCAATTAAGAAGGGGGCTTAAATAATTAAATAACTCATGCAGGGCTAAAGGCGGTTGAGATTTTTTCTTAACTGCCTTTTTACTTTTTCAAGAGAGGGTTTTTCTGCCATAAGCAGACAGGCGGGGGATAAGGACTTCTGGCTGTCTGATAATCACTCAATCTTATTTAAGCATGGTATCCTCTGAACCTCGCAAATCTTTCGGGTGGCATTTTTATCGGAATAAGATATAATCATTCTCCGAATATTACACTCATTATTGGACAACAAATTCTACTCTATGGATAATTACAATATGAAATTTGTGTTGCAGTAATATAAACTGCATATAAGTATCAGCAATTCTAATTTTGGCTTGAGGAATCTGTGCTTTTCTATACTCCCAATGATTAGTGAGAATATTTACTTTTTTTTCGCTTTTATTAAAGAAAAGGTAGACAAATACTTTCCCTTGATGTAT
>Ga0233414_10000890_pt1 | contig 11828 bp, 11 predicted proteins | sample Na_anoxic_10_MG_FD_189020 | JGI IMG/M metagenome (GOLD analysis project Ga0233414, IMG submission 189020) | Seawater microbial communities from Saanich Inlet, British Columbia, Canada - Na_anoxic_10_MG | ecosystem: Environmental > Aquatic > Marine > Inlet | place: Canada: British Columbia...
TAGTCTTTTTTGCTTTATTCTATTAAAATTTTTGTTCTGAGAAATTATAAAATTTTCTAACAGTAACCCTCTTACCTCTTTCTTTTTTAATAAATTCCAATCATTACATTCGTGTAAAGCTAATCGTTCAGACGTTTTTTCAAATTTTTCTCTCGTCGAGAGTATATCACTACTTGATTTTATCCCTAATTTACCATTAAGGATTGTTTTGACTTCTTTGAATAGTTGTGGGACTGGTATATTTGGATCTACGCGGTAACTAAATTCTTTGCCTTTGAATCCGCAACACATAAAACCTTTAGTAAAATATACCCCATATGGAGCTCTACCATATGATAGATCTTCAAAAATGTATTTCCAATAGTGATCCTCAGTTTCCTGGCAACAATGTAAAAAGTGAGGATAAATTATATCTTTGACGCTCATCTTGTTGTATTATAGAGTTTTTTTTCTTAATTGGTCTTCTAATTTTTTGGTTATATTTTTTCCTGGGATGAAATCTATTTAAATGTATTTCATAATTTGTCGATTTAATAAATTTCAAAATGTCACATGAAGCAGAAAATTTGTTACATGGAAAAAAATGAAGACTACTACCTTTGTGTTCAAACTTTCCTGCTGCTATGAATCCTTTGGTTAACCATGGGATAAACATTCGTTTAGATATAATTATTGTTAGAATACCAGACGGTTCAATTACCCAGAAACCAACTCTTAAATTGAGTCGTTCTAGTAAATTCAAATTCACGTCTTTATAAATAGTTGTTTCTGTATAATTATTGTGATTCCATACTGATGTAATTTTATGTTTTTTGTTTGGTTTGTAAACTTTAGTTAGTGAAGTGGATTTCCAATGATTGGAAGAGTACTTTTTAATTTTGATATTACTTGTATTACCCCCAACATACAAAAATTTGATTCCCATATAGTAACCTATAATATCCTCCTCCCAAAAAAAGTTTTGTGGTTGAATTATATGATCTTCAACCAAATCTATTTCTCCGGAAGGAACCATGTAACATTCATTAAACCATTCGATTTTTTGATTTTTAATTTTTAGTTTTTTAATTTTACCAGAATTAATTGTATCTATGATATTCATTATATTATTACTTGTCGGGTTCCAAATATCTGGTTTCCCTTCCGCGCTAATATTTTTCTCGCCAAAAAGAGTAACAGCGGTGGAACCAACAACGCAATTGATACATTTTTTCTTATTTTCATCTACCTTGTCTAATATAAATTTTATACTCGACGCAGGCATGTTAGGAATCTTTTTAGAGAAAAAAGAACACGTGTTTCTATTAGTAAAAAAATGCGACGCGTTATTTCCAAAACCAGAAAATTGTTTTTCACATAATACAAAGTATCCAAAAATTTTACCCTGATGATTTCCAAAATTATCGTTAAAATTCAAAATACTTTCGGGACTTTGTTGGTTGATATTTTCTAGTAATGTTTTAGTATACGGTATTTGTAATTCTTTCAAAATTTGTATGTTAGTACTACCATGTATTTTTTTCCACTCTTTTTTTAAAAGATTAGGTGTGTATTTTTTTCCACATGTAAATGCTATATGATAATCGTCAAACCAGTACATAAGTAAATTAATCAAACAAGTAAAACTTGTTGTTGAAAGTAATTCAATTAGCTTTACACGTGTGAGTTCTTCCGTGGTTTTTTTAACAATGGGGATGTTTTTTAAGAAATCGTCTAAAAATATATGTGAACGTATTTTGTTCGAAAGGTTAGTAATCATTTCTTTAATCCAAGAAAAAAGAGTATAAAAGAAAGATTTTTTTGTAAAATGTCTTATACCCTAATACAACTAAAAAAAGATTTAGTTAACGAAGATATAGAGCTATATATGAAAAATGAACACTGGGGGAAATCAGGATGGAATTTTTTATATAATTCCGCTCTTGGGAGCAAAGCAAGTAAATTGGAAATTCAAAATTTTTTATTACATTTAGGTCCAATTCTCCCTTGTGAAGTTTGTAAAGAACATTACTTAAATTATATTTCTAAAACATCTTTACCGAAAGACAATTTAAGTTTGTTTGTTTGGTTAGAAAAATTAGAGAACGAAATTTCTCAAAAAAAATATGGTAATAGATTTCGTGCTGCTAATAGAATCCAACAAATACATAGAAATGCGATGAAAGTTGAAGAAAAAATAGTAGTTACTAGTTCTGGAGAAAAAATAGCAGAGAAAAAACGAAATTGTAAAAGATGCGGTGATAAAACAACCGATGAGTTAGAACAGACAATTAATCAATTGTCTAGTAGTAACAGGGATGGTAGATTGGGTGGTTTGTCTCTGGGTCTTAACAATACTGGATTCTTAAGACAAAAGGGTTATTTTGGTAACAAAATTTAACTACATTGTAATTCCTGGTGGTCTGTTATCAGCACTAATTAAAGATTTAGATTTAACATAAATGGAAATCTTGCCTAAACCTCCTACATTAGTTCTAAATAGCATTGGAAGATTTTCTCCCACGAATAATTGAATATTATTACCCAAGCCGGCAATTTTTACAATTCTGGCTAATTGTTCTGTGTTGAAATTGTCTTCGTAATCGATAATTTCTTCTTCTTCTTCCTCATCACTATCAGTATCCATCTCCCCGAAAGATACTTCTCTGGAATATACACTCCCAGCATCCCCGAAGAATTTAATGCTGTATTTTCTAGCGTTAACCCTCACTTCTTGACTAATAGCCATCATATCTTTACACATTTTTTGATATTCATTTGATGGCACTATAATAGGATTTGTATAATTTGTGGGCAAAGTTACATCTAAATTCTGTATATTTTGTATTTTAATGAATGATGTAGTAACTCTGTTATTTTCTTTTGGAATAACTTTAATACCTAAAACAGTTGGGTCTGTATCTGAAATAAATAGAATTATAGCATCTTTCTTTTTTATCGATTTTATCATCTTATAGAAATGATTTAGATTTAATCCTAAATACAGTGAGTTAACTGGTCTAAATTTGTAAATCTGGAAATTTTCAGATTCTAGTTTGAATGAAAAACAAACCCGTCTATGACTATCATGCATTGTTAATCTAATACCATCGCTATCAACTAAAAGACATGCTGTCTTAATATTATTTTGTAATAAGTCGGCTAACACTTTGATAGTATAGCCTTCCGCTGTTTGTGCTTTGAATAGTTTTCCCATTTTCTGAAAGAAAATTTCTATTTAAGTCCATTAAATTTTATATTGTTGTAATTACAGGTCTAAAAATAATTAAAGGAACAAAAATTATTAATAAATGGTTTTAACAAGAGCAGCTAAAAGGGAATTGGAAGACAAAGACGAAGAGAGGCCTTCTAAAAAGTCCAAAAATGACGATCCCGATAATCTTAACGATGCTTTATCAGATTCTGACTATGAAGATAGTGATAAAGATGATGTGATAGTTTTATTCGACGAAGATGATACTGATATATCGTTTGATGAAGACGAAGATGATATTGATATATCGTTTGATGAAGACGGAGAAATAACCGTTGATTATGATACAATAATCAAATTATTACGTGAAACTTCACCGGAAGTAGCTGATAATCTAGAACAAGTAGTTAAGACTATCCACGACAAAACTCCTAATTTCATGGACATTTTATCAGAAAATGTTGATCACGAACACCGTGTTAAATTATTGGAGTTATACGAAGCTTTGAAAGAAATAGAATTGGCAGGACTTGCGGGTCATCCTACCAAATTAGAATATTTGTCTCTCAGAGATCATATCAATGATCTAATTAATAAGTTCAAGAAGAAAAAGGCAGCAAAAGATAAACTTACAGACACTATGAAAGAAACTATAGAAAAAACTAAAAAAGAAATGGAAGACTTGACCCCCAAAGATGAAACTATCGAACACCGTATATTATCACTTGAAACAAGTCATGAAAATAGATTGGCTGTTTATAATCGTTATCGTCAACTAGAAAAACTAGCCCACGACGATAGTGAAAGGTCAAAGTTATTGACCTGGTTAAACTGGGCAACTAAATTACCTCACGACAAAATCAAGAATCTCGAGCATCTCTATAAAAAAATCCCAGAAACATTAAAACAAGTAGCTAAAAAATTAGACGAAGAATTGTATGGAATGTATACCGTCAAAGAACAAATCTTAACGTTTATTAATACTAGATTAGTTAATCCACACGTTCGGGGGTGTTCTCTTGGTCTCATAGGACCACCAGGTGTAGGCAAAACTACCATCGCTAGGTTATTAGCTTCGGTTATGGACACGCCTTTCTCCCAAATGTCGTTTGGGGGTGTTAGAGACGCAGATTTTCTCAAAGGTCATGATTTTTGTTATATAGGTTCTCGACCCGGTGAAATTGTGAGATGTATTTCAGCTATGAAATATAAAAACGGTATCCTTTTCATGGATGAATTCGAGAAAATAGCCGACAATAAAGCCATTACTTCTTGTTTGTTACACATTGTAGATCCTCAGCAAAATCACGAATTCAGAGATAGTTATCTCCGCGAGCTTAAAATTGATTTATCTCATTTGTGGTTCATTTATTCTATGAACGGGGAACCCACGGATAGCGCGTTGAATGATAGGTTATATAAGATAGAAGTCCCTGGGTATAGTAAAAAAGAAAAAATAGAGATTGTCACTAAATACTCGCTAAAGAAAATTATTAAAAACAGTGGTTTGGAGAAAGACTCGATAATCTTAGATGATAAAATAGCGGACTACTTTGTAGAAAAAATCAGCCCTCATAAATCAGGTATGCGCGAGTTAGAACAGTCTTTGTCAGTATTGGTGAATAAAATTAGTTTCTTAGTTAATAATAAAGATAACATCGACGATTTTCCGTTCAAGATATCTTTTAAAATGGAAGAAAAATTAGAATTCCCAGTAACAATCACTGAGAGCATCATAGACACAATATTTAAAGTTCGTGACACGACCACAAAAGATATATTGTCGCACATGTACTTATAATTTATTAGAAAACTAATAAATTACTATAGATCCAACGAGTCTCTCGATATCTTCTGTTTTACATTCATCAAAGAGTTTTGAAACATTTTCTATCGTTGCTTTCTCGTTTATAGTAAGTCCAGAAATGGGATCATCGGAAGTCAGATTTAAATTATCTTCGCTGTTAATATTCTTTTTGTTTTTTTCCATAACTATACTTTGTGCTAATTGGATAAATTTTTTGATTCGACTAAGCAAAATTACATTTTGTAAGATTTGTTTACATTCTAGTTCCAAACCAAGTAAGTTTTCGTGAAATCCTCGACGGAAAACATTGTCTCTGTATATTTCGTAATAGTTTTTCTTGAAAGTATCCGTTAAGTAAGGTAAAATAATGGAACAAAATTCATTACAAAAGTCGTGCATTCTACAATCCATCGTCCAATATTTAATTCCATTCGCTTCACGTGTCAAATAATAAAACTGATATGGATCTCTGGTACGTTTACCACCCATATAAACATATAATGGATTTTCTTTTACTAGTAAAATTTTTAAAACTGTCTTGATAGGTAACACACATACAGAATAGTTCAACACTCGATTGATAATGTTCATAGAAAATAATCCAGATTGCTTCTTGTAACTAAGAACCATGTCTAACTCTTGTAGCAATGAACCGTCTGGTGAAAGATTTTCGTATCCAGAATACCGCAACAATCTTAAATCTATTGCAGTGAAATGACCCTTAGCTATTTTTTGTTGTTTCTTGTTTGCTATCTTTTTAGCAGTTAAATTTTCTAGTAAGAAATTTAGATGTTGTTCTAGATGACCTTTGTATGAAACCAAATTTCCTGTTTTGAACAAACTTCGTCTTTCTCTTTTAATTTCTCGTAATATCTTATTGTACTTTTTGGCTGTCACTATTTTCTTGTATTTTTCAGCGTAATCAATCTCTTCCGAGTTTCCAAACGTAGCCTCTAGTACTGTTTCATTACTTACTATCGGTATTGGTTCTTCATTCTTAACTTCTTCTAAAACTCTGATCTTGGCTCTCAGATGCGATATTTGACTTTGATAATCTTCGATCAAATCAAACACCCGCCCATCGAGTTTACAAGTTTCTAAATGAGTTTGTAACTCTCCTAATTTGGTTGTATTGAAACAAGAACATCTGAGACACACAAATAAGACACCTCGCATCTTTCTACATTCTTTCCCAGTCTCTAGGTGTTTCTGCAAGTATCTTGGAGCTTTAAAGTCTTTGCCGCAAAATTGACAACTACATTCTTCGGATGTCATTTTTTCTTAATAAACCTAATTTTAAATATATTCATTTTACAATAAAATGGAAACAGCGAGATTTTATTACATCAAAAATGATAAAATTAAAGGAACGGAGATGCCAGTGGATGAATTCAAAAAGTTAATGTCAAAAGGTGACTCGAATAAATTTAGTTTCTCAACTCTTCCTAAAAAGAAATCTAAATCCAAAACTGAGACAAAAATTGTTATCAAACCAGTGAAAGATACATTGTGTAAAAAGAAAGCTAGATTAAGCTCTTCTGCGAAAGAAGAATTAAATAAATTAGTACATACAGCTGGAACTAAAGGAAAACGCGGAAAATTTAAACATCACGAAGTTGGCGGATTGCTTAAGCTAAAACCTTCGGGTTCAGAATATATAGTAGAAGTAAATAAATCTAGTTATATGACGGGTGATAAAGACGGTACGAACGTTCCAGAAGGACAAGCTGGATTTCATACACATCCAGCCGGAGAATATATCAGACAACAAGTTTCGTATGCATGGCCATCTGGTGATGATTACATGGCAATTTTGGAAAAAATGATCAAAGAAGATTGTGTATTACACGTAGTTGCTACCAAAGAAGGAATTTACGGAGTATCTTTTTCTGAACAATTAGCCAAAACAGATAAAGCTACTTTAAAAAAGTTATTGAAGGAAAAAGCTACTATGGTTTACAAAGTTGGTCTTCCTGGTAAAAATGGTGAAACCCCCCAAGATTATTTGAGGAAAATAAACTCTCTTAAAAATCCTATATTCACTGTCGAATTTAGAGCTTGGACAAACACAAAACCATTTACTTTTGTATTTCCATTGCAAAAAGGTGGCGATTGTAAATTGTAGATATTATTTTTGTAGCAATGAATGGCTTGTGGATGATTTTGGAGAAAATATTGAACTTTACCACGTATATGAAAATTTTATTTTTATTCATATTTGATTAAAAATTTATGAGATTTAGTGATTAGCACGAAGATAATTCAGAATATCATGCAAAACCCTACAATCAAATTCATTGTATTGAGTTACATCTTTCATAGCGCCGCACTTCCACGGTCGTTCGAACTTTTGATAACACTTCCATGCCTGTACCATAGCCGCGCGACCATTAGAACACTCACTCTCTAGTGGAGTATCAATTAGATTCATGTTCTTCAAACTACGAGCGATATTTTTGAGACCGTATCCAAAACAACCCCGGACAACGATATGTTCTTTTACAAAAAGTTTGCGCATATCGCGCCACTTGGATGCCATATTCCAATAAATGATTTGATCTTTGTCTTCTGGTGTGATGTCAGGACGGTTGAATTGTATATTACAGGCGCGCTTCCAAAAATTATCTTCCGCGTGCCAATACCATGCTACTTCGGTATTTCTGGACTTCAAGAAATCCATAAACTCTTTCATAATTCTAAACTCCTCATTCTTAGTTGGTTCGTGACAAATAAAGTATTTATATTTCCAACCATTATCATTGTATCCCAAACCTATTTGATAAATAAGATTGTCTCTCTTCTGAACACTCACATCATCCCCATCTTCCTTAAAGATATCAGAAAACGTTTCAAAATCGACAAATACTTCATTATCACAACTTCTCCACGCCATATGATCCTCGGATACGACAGATGGAGAAACCGTAGTGGTGGTCTGTCGATTGATTTGTAGCATCTTGTCAACTATAACACCCCTAGTTCCGTTAACACCCAGGGTAGAACTAGTAGCTCGGGGATCTCTCCAATCACGAACTCCATTCTTGAATGCTTTAGTTCTATTCTTAACCCCACACATCCATACAGATGTAATCTCTCCAAGATTCTCAGCCATAGTTCTTTTTGTAGAACTCCATTTTACATTGTCTCGGCACATGTTGGGATACAATTCATCTCGCGAAGGTGGATTGACATTCCACTTTACCCCGTTATTCCTAACATCTCGGCACCATCTAATAGCTTTTCTAGCTTTATCGATGATTCTTTGATCATAATCATAAATATCGACTACCCCCATTCGATCAAAACACAATTCGCTATTGTATTTATTCCCGCGCTCGGTGTAGGACCACCGTCTGCCTAGAATAAAAGCACAAGGGGGCGTGAAACGTTGCGTGGCTGATAGAGCTCTATTATAAATCCATACTTGGCTCTTATAAGCTGGCATGGAGCCCTGATTCAACAAACATCTTCCCTTACTGTTAAGTTTCAGAGTTGAAAACTTGATATCAATTACCACATAGTAAAAGTTTGGGGAAAATCTGGAACCATGCTCCGGGACTTCGAAATCGGTGTTAGGCGCAATCCTTTTGATGTAATCATTTCTCACCAATAGATCTGCAATCCCGTAAGTCTTACTTGCGTTATGACATAATGGCGCGGAATGAATGATAGGACAACCACGTTTCATCAATTCCTTGGTTTTCTGAACACCATCTAACGAATAAAAATCGGCAGCTTTTTCGACTGGGTGAATATTATCGTTAATATGACTGATCACTCGAGCTTCAAATTCTATACCTTTACGCCTAATATATTCAGTAAATGTCTCAGTTGTTACATTATTGTCAATTGAACGGCTTCTACCCCGGTTTTGGTAACCGGAGTTTTCAAGCCAATCAATCAACGGGTCATCATTCATATAATTAAAAGTTTTGGTGGCAGAAATCCACGGAAATTTACTCAAAGGAGTGGTGTATTTCAAGCCTGGTTGCAATCTGGGTCTTTTGGAACGCGTATTTTGTGAAACCAAGGCAGTTGCAAGTTGATTAAATGTTCTTTTTGGCATTTATTATTTCCATTTAAGCTTTTAGATTCAATATGTAAATTATGAGTAGTAACAATTTTAGAGACGTTCACACCTTTGACGGAACATTGGGTCAACATTTTACATCGACCGAATCTTTCACACCAGAGCAAAAAGTTCAACTTTTTTCCGATTTTCGAGATAAATTACATTCGGATACAGCCAAACTTATGATACAAAGCATTATAGTGGATCTTGATAATCAAAATAATATCGATTCATCTAACGGTGTAGATAGTAGTGATATACTCGCCGAAATATGTAAAAAAGTAGCCGCGGTAGATATAGATCTGATTTTTATAGAGGAACAAATTGTAGATATAGCACTTTTAGGACCATGCCCAGAAGGTAGAACAACCAGATTTTTACAAATTTGGCAAGCTATCAAGGACTGTTAAAATGATTTTATTTGAGTTCAATCCAATCAAATAAAATGAATCTATCCGATATTAAAACAACTGATATTTCTGAATGGAATAATGATCAAATTTGCGCTGCTCTTGTGGAAGCCAAAAAGATTGAAAAACTAGTAGATTTCATGAAAGAAACACTTCGCGAGCGTATAGAGAATGATACAGAAGTCGTAGTTTCCAATGGTAAGGTCAAGATCGGTCATCCTTCTATGCTTCTTTCGCATGATGTAACAGCTATCGACGAACGATTCCTTCTGAATCCTATTCGACCACTGAATAAAACTCTCGTCCGAGCTCATATGATTGATTCTGGGGGTCCTCCTGTAGGTGTAACAGTTAAGTGGAGTAAGAAAACTATTCGAGTTACACCTACTAATTAACTAAATTATCGAGTTTTTAAAGTTATATAACTTTAAAAATTTAATAACATTTTGGAACATCGCTTTCCCATTCTTCCATAAGACCAGATAATAGTTGATCAGCATCAGTAGGATTCATATCATTTAATAGAGCATCTAAATTCCAAATAAAGAACCCTTTCAAATTCTTTATAGTTTGTTTGAATGTCTTCAAATAACTTATAATTACTGCTCCCATTTGTGGACAATTATCTCCACAATCATTTGTTTGACAGAATCCAATAGAAATAGGAATATTTTTTGCATTCCAATACTGAATTGTTGCATTACAAATAAAAGTTGGTGGTTGCATTCCACCACAATAACATTGTAAATTAACTAAATCAACCAACCCCTTGTGTTTCTTTGGATCTACAATATCAGCAAATTGTGAACCTCCAAATTGAGGTGGTGGTGGTGTGTATGGAGATATACTAATTTTGTTACCTGGGTGCAGGCTTTTCCATAATTTTGCTAAATGACTTGGATCGGATAAATGGTTTTCTAGATCCAAATCTAGCCAATTTACAAAAGGTAGTAAATCATAAAGCGCTTTAAAATTTTTGTATATCACCGAGGAAGTAGTAAAACCGTTTTTATCGACACCTGTCACTAGAAAGTTTAGAAAATCGGAGTTCATAGCACCCCCGATTGTCCAAGAGAGCTCAATACCAAGATCATAAAGTTCCTTCAAATGATTTTTCCATTTGTTAAATGAGGTCTCATTATAAGGTTTTCCATCTTGAATTAAGATTGTGTTATTCATTAATATATCCCCCGTTTTTGTAACAACCCAACTACCACCGCAACACTTACATGCTTTTTCCGATTTAAGACCTTCGCATTCGGCTTTAGAATCTTGACAAATAGGAGTAGAGGCTGTTCCATTATTTCCATTTAAGAAAGATTTTGGATTTTTGTCTTTTGGGGCCCAACAAGTAGTTTTATTATTTGAATCACATGGTATAAATCCGATTTGGGAATTACTTATTGGAATTCCTTTAGCAGCACCTTCTGGGAGAATTTGGTCAGGAGAAATTGGAGTTTTTCCGTCAGGACCTAAAATAGGTGTATTAGTTTCACCCTTACCTAAATGTAAGAAACCGATTATGAGTCTAGATAACTTATGTTTCTTGGCCATATCCTTAATTCTTTCAATGTTATTTCCGATTTGATCGGGACCTAGTACGTCTGTTGAGTATAGGGAAAATCCCTTTCCTACGAGTTCAAGTGACTTAGAATGTTGTTTATTTGCCTGAACATAGTAACCTTCTTCTTGAACTAATTGACTAACGCCAACAAGTACAACAGCCGCAAATAAGGATAAACTACAAGCATAGTCACAGGATTGTTTGGCTTTTGGACCTTTCATAGCCATTTTAGTCAGACCGCATAATAAGCACACGCCCAATAAACCGAGTGCTACGATTGATAAAATCTCGCGAGTTTGCATTTATATTAAGTAGCAATTAAATTTATTTTTTGATATCATGAGAGTTTCTTGGTGTAATCTTTGAAGGCTTACTGAACAAAGATTTAATCTGGTCACTGTTATCTCCTGTGGCACGAATTTGTTCTATGTCTATCCCGTACAAAAAACCACCAGATAAAGAGTCCTTGTTATCCGACGATTGCTTTTCTGCGACCGCGGTGTCTCTCGGTATTTTTTGGAAATTCAATATTCGACGCCCTAATGTTTGTTTTACCAAGACTCTTCTGATCATTTATTCATGACAAACAAAAATACTTTTTAAAGTTTAACACTTTGAAAAATAATTTAATTATGCTTCCTCCTCAACTTCCTCATACTCGCTGACTTCTTCGTATTCACTAACTTCCTCATACTCGCTGACTTCCTCGTCCTCAACGACTTCCTCCTCATCCTCAACGACTTCCTCCTCATCCTCAACAACTTCCTCCTCATCCTCACTGA
>Ga0233414_10000892_pt1 | contig 11817 bp, 8 predicted proteins | sample Na_anoxic_10_MG_FD_189020 | JGI IMG/M metagenome (GOLD analysis project Ga0233414, IMG submission 189020) | Seawater microbial communities from Saanich Inlet, British Columbia, Canada - Na_anoxic_10_MG | ecosystem: Environmental > Aquatic > Marine > Inlet | place: Canada: British Columbia...
ATTTATTTTTTTTAAGTTCTTATATATCCACCTCTATTTACATCAATATCATTAGTTGTTTTTATTTCTGATAGTATTGAATGTCTTTCAAATATATCAGCGACTCCTCTATTAATAAATACCACACTCTTAACTTCTGGCTGAAAAACAATACCTAAATACTCTTCTTTTTTTGTGACAGCACTTAAAGTGGTGTTATCTATATTCCAACCACCACTGTTAGATTGGAAAATTGTTTTATAATAAGATAGTTTTTTTCCGTACTCATCTATTGTTTTTGTGTACCTATTTTTATATGTGGTTAATTCAATACCACTAAGAATTTCACTAACATATCCTTGTTGATAATTTTCTACTTCTGTTGCATCTGCACCTATTTTATATTTTGTTTTTTCACTGTCTTCAGAAATTACACCATTAAAAATATGTTTTGTGTTGTCAGAAGTATTTAAAAATGGTACAAAAATCGGGTTACCACTACTATCTAATCTATATGAACTAACTTGATTTAAATAACCATCATCAGTATTTCCTGAAAAAGTATTATACACAGTTAAGTAAAAACTTAATGGTGCACCAGCTAATCTACCGTATTGAAAGGAGTTAAAATTTTCTGGTTTGGTGGTTAATTCATTATCTGAAGGAGTGTATGTTGAATCAGTAAATAACCCCATATCATCAATATTTTGTGTTATAAATAAATCAATATTTATGGTGTTTACAATTTTTTGACCAAAACTATCTAAAACAAAATTTCCATTATCATCTACCACATAGTCAGGAACTTTTCCATAAAAATATTTGGGGTTATTCTCATCAATAAAGGTTTTACCTTCGGAATCTATTAGTAAGACATCTTTAGGGATACTTCTAATAGTATAATTTTCTAAACTTATTTTTTTTCTTATATATTCCATACTAATAAATATTCTATAATCAGTTATCTAATACAGTAATTTGCCAAAATGTTAATGTTGGTACTGTCCCACCAACTGGGGATAATTCAACACCTGGTGGTGTTAATAATATATTAGATTGGGTATTATTAGGTGTGAACATATATTTGTAAATACCATTATCATTTTTTAATATTACTTTTAAATAAAATATTCCATCTGTACCATCTAAATCACTAATTAATATCTTATCTGGATCAATAACTTTATATGGTGCAAGTTCATAAATTTTTCCATTGGCAGCATTGTTAAATTGTACTGTCATATACATTTCATATTCTTGATTGGGTGAGTTATCAACTAAATCCTGAAACCAGTACATCTGAAAACCTTCATGTATTTCTTCTGGTTGTAAAACAGGGTCACCAACGGTTAACGATATTTTTGATGAGTCTATAGGTTCTGGAAACCCATATGGATTTTTTTGATCTGGACCAACTTGAGTAAAAATATCTACAAATGTTAACAGTTGATTTTTTCCACTATATGGGTTATCAAAAAAAGATAACCTAGCAAAACTATTTATAAATCTACTAGTTTTACAAAATACATCATCAAATTTAAAACCTAAATCACTATACACACCAGGTTGGGCCCCTACACCCCTATGTTGTGGTGATCCCGAATCAATAGATTGTGGTGTGTAAAAATTAAGATTGATTTTAAATTTATCTATTATATCCCATTCACCTGTTACTGAATTAATCCTAGCAGGTTTAAATATAATCTTTTTATAGTCAATTATTGGGTTTATTACTTTCTCTATTTCATCATTTACAAATTTATCCTGAACTAACTCAGAATTATCTACAGGAAAAAAATCACTACTAAGAGCAATGTCTATTGTGGTTCCAGTACCTAAACTTCCTAATAATATTTTTCTTTTATCAACAATCATCGTCTATATCTTTTACTTTTAGAGCGGATAAGTCTATACAACCACCAGGAACATCTCTTACACCTAAATCATAATCACCAACAAACTCCGCTAAATTAATATCAATAACTAATTCATCATTTCCATTATAATTACTTAAATTAGTTACACCACCAGCATTTAGATCAATATCTTCTGGGTTTTGGAACCCATAATTTAAAAATGTAGGAGACGATAAATAATTTAAAAACCTTTCTTCGTCAACTGGTGGTGCGGTAGCGCCCAAAGTAACCTCTTCACTTATTATTATATATTCACAAGGTGGGTCTTGTCTCTGAAAGAAAAATCTATTATTTATATTAATATAGTGAGCACCACTCTCAAAAGGATATTCTACACCACCACCCGTAGTATCAACCTCACCAATTTCCAATAAGTCTCTCCACCTATATATGTTTGGTGCTACTATAGTACCAGTATTTATACCACTAGGGGTTATATTATTTATTACATAATCTGGTACCCCAAAAGATTTAGTAAGTTCTTCAATTTCAGACTGAGTAGTTATATTATATTTATCGATTATTGATTGTAAATCAACTATAGGGTTTATATAATTAGAAAATTCTCTTATTTGTATTTTTTTAAAAGGTTTATAAATATACCCCTCTTTTTTATCTTCTTTATTATTGTCTATAGTGTTTAAATGTTCTCTATATATCGTATTAACTCTATGATAAATAGATTCAAGCCTTCTTTCATTTAATTCTGATGGGTTATATTCTACAATGTCACCGTCAAATATCTCATCTGTTTCATCTATCCCATTTACGTTATCAGGATACCATATATTAGAATTATAAGATGAATCACCAAACGCCCTTATATTATAATTAATATTTTCATTATTTTCAATATCATAACCCGCAACAATAGGCGTCCAAAACCTATTTTTTATCTGAGATGGTAACCCTTCTTGTTGTTCTAACCAATACCTTGTATTTATTGATGTGTTATCAGAGTCTTCGTCATTTTTAATTATAGTAAAATATAACTCACTAAGTGGTCGATTTAAATTATCAACTAACCCATCAACATCTATATCTTTTTTAAAATTAAAAGCCACAACATTATCATTATAATATGACGTACCAAAAGCTGCTGGATAAATATCATAATCTTTATACTCTGTTGTTAGTGATTTAAATTCTCTTACATAATATGAAGAAATATAGTCTTTAGATACTCTTTTAATTGTGGATACACCACCCGGTTCAATATCAATATCTAATGGGTCAATATCAATAACAAAACTTCTAAATTTATCATCATTAGTTTTATTTCCCACCTTAAATACTCTATAGGTTTTATCTGTTAGGGTAAGATCACCTCCCGTATTATCTATAAAATTAAATAAACTAATTTCGTCTCTTTGTGATAGACCATGATTTATTGCAGTTTTAAATCCAGTATATTGTCTACCATTTAGTATGACTATAAATTTCTTTATTATAGGGATACCATCTTTTAAAGTAACCCCTGCAGTATTTTTAACTATTTGTATATCTTTAGTTCTAAATGGATATGTTATTTTAAATAAATAATTGGGGACACCATTAATATCCAATAATTTTAACCTATCATATCCAGGATCAAAAGGGGTGAAATCACAAAGTGAACTTTTATTATCATTAAAACCCTCATTTGGGTCATTATTAAAATATCCTACCCATCCATCTTTTTCAAAAATATCAGAGCTGAATATTTTTTTAGCCCCAACCGTACTACTATTACCAGTTATTTTTACATTATCATTAAATAATGGATTTGAGACTAATGGTGTGATGTTACCGTAAAATCTATATATTGTACTTTCTTTTCTCTCCTTTTCAAATTGTTCAAATTGGCTTACTGTGGTGTTAATATCATTTAAAGGTATTGGTTTATTTGTTGCGTCTATATCTATCTGTATTTGACTATTAACATTAACTGAGTTATATGTTCTGGTTTTATTTAATAGTATTTTATTCGTCTTATCCATTTATTATAAATATTTCATTTTAATAATATTATGTGGTACCAGATGTTACAACATCTATTAGAGTCTCCCCTAAACAAGTTTTATAAACCGTAAATGCATTCTTTTCAGGATTATATAAATTTGGTTGGTTATTTATATTTTTTGATACATCATCGTTTGTTGCACCAATACCCTGTAAAGTTACGGCACTTATCTTATCAGCGAAAAATTTACCAACAGATTTATGTAAAGCTGTTTTACCAGGAACCAAACCAAAATACATATAATATGGTGTTTGACTTCTATTAAATCTAATACCCCTAATATTAGTTGCACCATTTATTTCATCCGATACTAAATCATCTGATGTTCCATCCCCAGCAAATAATATGTCCACATTGCTTGGACCATGTGCGCTATCCCCAAAATTAAGTGGTTGGGATGAAAGGTTTGGGTAATTTACAAAGGCTGATGTTTGTCCTGGTGCTAAACCATAAAAATAGTCAGGGTCTACACTATTAGTGGTGTCATTATACCCACAAGCATCACCAGGAATAAAAGGATCACCATCATTATATTCTGATTTTATTGTCTCACCTCCCTCGTCTGCTGGGAATCGATAAAATAAATTAAACCCATCACTTAAAGTTATCTCAGAATACGTTTGGTAATCATTTTCAAATTGATTAGATCCTGGTCTCATATGGTGGAATGTTGAATTACCTTTAAAACCATTAAACCTCCTACAAAAATAACTTCTAAGATCCGCATCATGATCAAATCTAACTAAACAATTTCCTATTTCCACGCCAATATCATTTTTATCGATCATGTCCACACCTATTTGAGATTGATTTACGGTTGCCAATGTATTTGAGCAAACAACGGAAAAACAACCGAATTCTGCATACGCCCTAATATTTAATGAAGAATCTTTTTTATCTTCAAACTTAGTGAACTCTCTAAGTACACCTGTTTCACCATCTTGTGTATAACTACCACTGATAAATTTGGATTTATATTTAGTGTCTTCATAACTAACATTAAATGTTGTGGGTTCTAATTGATCAATTATAAATGGTACATCATCTATATCACAATATACACTACTACCCAGTTCCATTATAGTGGTTGGTAATAAAAGATTACCTTTATATTCATCCCCATTAAAATATTTATCATCAGATGATACTATTCTTGGTGTATAATATATTATTTGATCGTGCCAAGTTATTAACCCATGTTTTATAATATGTTTATTATAGTTTCTAGTGTCATCAGTATTTGTATTTTTACAAGGTGCAACACCACTAGTACCACAGCTTGGTGTACAAGTTAGGTTTTCACATGTTCCCGCTGAACCATCAAATGCACTACATCCTGATTCACCCACATCTGCTTCATTATTACTTTCATCAGGTTCTGGGAAATCCATCCCACTACTACCACCTAATTCTGCTATTTCTGCTGGGCTTAAATCACCAACACAATCTAATGCGGTTTTAAAATATTCTTTTCTTTCTACTAACTGTACATTATTACAAACATTTCTATAATGTCCATGACCACCAATATTTTCCCACGATGTGTTTCCATTTCCATCATCCGCTTGAATATATTCTGGTTTTCCATGTCCAGTAAATGTCTCACGATCTTTTATTGAAAAATTAATACCTAAATTGTTAAACATTGTTTCAAAATCATCAAACGATGCGTATTTTATAGTACACCCATCACCATTGTCTTTAGTACCCTTAAAAGTGAAATCCTGTACAGCAAGATCTAAATTTGTGGTTTGGGTATCATCTTCTGGTGTGCCATACCAATTTGTCACCCTTTTTCCTCTTAACTCTACTGAACAACCCTCGAATTCAATAGTTGGGTTGGATCCATAATTTGGTAATTTAATTCTCCATTGGGTATATGTTGGGTCTCCTTGAAAATCTAATTCCCCCCTGACTCTACATTCATAATCACAAAATTTATCCTTTTTAATTTGTCCGAACTTCCTTTTACTTTTCTTTAATTTATATTTTCTTTTTACAAGTGGGAAATATAATGTTCCAGCAACCCAATCATTATAAAAATCAAATTTTAACATTTTTAACGAAACCGCTAACCCTTCTAATACACAAGAAACCCAATCCTTTACCCCTGGGGTTTGTAAACCACCACAATTAATGCACCCTGTTGGTGCGACATAATTTCGATTACATTTAGAAGGGGCAAATGGTGTGGGGATACCAGTAACTACTAACCAAGTTTTAGATTCATCTTTACATTTAAGAGGTATTAATGGTATTTTTATACAACAATCACAACAACATTGCCCATCTTGACAACCAGCAGCATTGGAATCACAACCCCAATCATGATTAGAGTCGGGACAACAACTATGGGGAGTACCACCACAAGATGATTTACATCTTTTACATAGTAAACCAGATATTAGACATTTCCATTTTAATGACCAACAAGAACCAAGAAATTTTAATTCACCTTCACAACATCCATTATCTTCTTCCTGTCCTGGACAGTTGGGGTTTGGAGTTAACTCACAAGATTGGCAATCGTTTGGGATAGTCCCACAATTACATTCATAAGGTGATATAGCAGTATTAGATTTAAAACTCACTGCCCTAGAAGCAGTAGTACGATCTGCAAGAACTGATCCAGGCGCTAAATTATATACCGCTGTACCTGGTGAGGTATTTGCAGGTGCAGTTTGAAATTCTGCGGCGGAGCTATTATATATAGTGTAATTTAACTGAGGACCAAATGCATTATCCATTAAATACTTATGTGGTGGATATGGACTAATAGCAGGAAATAATCCTTCTATATTATTATTATATTCCTCATCGTAACAATCTCTTAAATCACCTGTACAAATACTCACTTGACTTACATCATCACAAGTTCCTTTAGCATCAAAACAAGCTGGTGTTAACATATCACCATCATAGGTAAACCAATCAGAACCAACCCAAACATTTCTATTATATTTAAACTTAAATTTTCCTCCTTTAGTAGAATACGCGCAAATACCCACAGGTATTCTAAATTGACATAACATTGTTATAAGTCCATTAAGTATCATTATTATGGAGTTGATAAGCGCTACCATCACACCAAATATACTTAATAATAAACATATTATACCATATAATATATTAGTATTGTTGTCCATTCTATTTGATGGGAACTTATTAATCCCTTCCGAATTTAATATATCTTTAATCCCTATGAACCCTCTGGCCTCATCACTACTTGTTTTTTGATATCTGCCAATATATTGTTTAACTGTGTAAACTTTTTTCCACCTAAACGAATAAAATTCTTCTAAGTAATTATATTCATTTGATAAATCATCTACATATGGTGTGTTGTCTGTGATTGTAGATAATTGTTCGTTAATTGTAAAATCTGTTGAATTTTGTAAGTCTACTTGTGAATATTCACCAAAACTAAAATTATTATTAATGTTTGGTACTAAAAATTTGGCTCTTTGTCTTAATCTTTTATCATTACTTGTGGCATCCATAGATATTCTAAATCTATAATCCCCTTCACTAGCAATCCCTTTTATACCATCTGGAGAAGGTACTAAATTACCAAATTCATCGGTAACAACCTTTCTAATATTCATAGGAACTAATACCGACCAATTTCCATTTTCATCAATCGAATTGTCATTAAAATTAAACTCTTCTATACCACCATCTCCATTACGCCTTATAGATTCTATTTTACCAGCACCAGTAATTACCTCATTCATTTTACCCATCTCACGATTAGGTTTACAATTTTTATTTAATGAATCTTTTTCATCATCAGTAAAAATACTACCCATAAAAATTGCGGTGGGGGTAACTTCATATGGGATACTAATATCTTGTCTATTAATACCTAATGGGCTACCAACACTTAGACTATCACACCAAAAAGGTTCTACATTTATTGGTATATTTTGGGAGAATATCTGTGGTAGAGTATCTATATTATTGGATGATTTAAATTTAAATTTACTATCAAATAAATCATCACTATACCCCTGAGCAATCATTTCATAAGGTCTTGACGATATAAACCCCATATCACTAACATCTAAATCATAATGTAAATAATGTTCCCCAACTGGTACACCAAATAAGATATAGTCTCCAGACTCGTTAGTGGTGGTTGTATATTTATAATATTTTTCATATATTTCTAATGTAGTACTATCATCTAAAACTTCTCTTTTCTTAGGAAAACTACCAACAGGTGTATGATCTAAACTTCTTTTATTGTTAGGTAATACATTATATCTTAAACCACTTACATTTTTTTTATCTGGGAATGGATCTTCGTAAGGGTATAAGGCAGAAATTATAGGGTTATCTAAATCAACACTTTCTACAGGTACAAATATCGATACTTTAGTATTGGGTACTCCGAAACCATTATTAATTATTACCCTACCCGCAATTACACCATAGTCAGAACAATAACTCTGATATTCGTCTATCTGGGAAATTTTTAAACTTAAAATTTCTAAGTGATCATAATTTTGACTTAGATCAACATTAACCTTTAAGTACCCATTATCCTCACCTGGTGTTGTTCTAATTCTATACGACTTAGACATTCAAAATTCATTTATTTTTCATCGTTATTTTTTTCATGAATATTAATGTCAGTATAATTTTCGACATTCACTAACTCACTATCTTCTTCATATCCCCTATTTTGATCAAATTGTTTTTCTCTCCTTCTCATTTCCTTTTTATATTTAAATTTGACATATTTTTCAACAAAAAACATCCCCACACTTTTTAACTTTTTTGTGGCTTTAGGTAATGATTTAGGAAAGAAAAATGTTGTAAATATTTGACCAATCAATACTAACAACACAAGTGGCATTGCTAATAACACAACAGCGAAAGCAATTATTTTCAATAAAATATTACCACTAAATTCACCATCGGTAAATGATTTAGGTATTAATTCCATATCTGATAATATGTCGCCAGCAGCTGATCCGTTTTGATTTTTCTGTTTACATGTTTTACATCCCATAACTTTATTTTTAATAAAAATAATATATTATTTTAAAAAGTAATTACTATGATGTAGAAATTGTAACTTTAACATCTTTACTTGGGTACTTTATTTCAAACATACTATTTGGTGACCCGAATAATGTATATTTACCCAATAAATCTATTTGTCTAGTTTCCTCATCAATATATGGTTGAGCTATCTCATTTAAAGAATATTTACCATTCTCATTCACTTTATTAAAAACCCTTAAATCTGTCACATTCAATACCCCAGCGACATTATTAATATTTTCAACCAATTGTGATAAGTAAATGTTATCCCCCATATCCCACTTATTTATATCTAAATATTCTGTTATCGTATTTATAACACCATCAATTATTTCTCCTCTTGGTATGGTTTTTTCTACAAACAAGTCCGCTTCAAACCCTAAATTAATTACTCTACCATTTTTAATTGTAACATAATCATTTAACATTCTATAATCAGCCAAATATTCTGCGATATTTTCTTTTAATGTATTTGTTGCCTCTGTTGTTAATTTACCACTAGGATCTAATGCCAATATAGATACATTAACTTTATTTCTTTCCTCCCAAACACCAGTTCTAAATGGAACACCAAAATTTCCAGGCATTAAAGGCACTTTACTCTGATAATCTTTAATTGTAACACATCTATTTTGAGATGAAAAATTATATCGTATTAAATTCCTAATTTCTTCAACAGAAGGTTCTTCTTTTCCACCTAAAGCTGGTATAGGATTATTTAATGTAATACTATCCCTTATAATATTACTAGTATTATCATTATCACCCAATACTATAACATTTCCAACACCTCTATTTGTTAACACGTTTGGTCCAATGTTGGTGTCTTCTCCCCCACCCACTCTATATTTAATATACATTGTTTGACTAGGTTTGGGTATCTCACCTAGTGATTGGTTATTTATCATGTCACCTATTTTATCTATTTGCCCCCTACACCCAATAAATTCATTAAGTTGTGTTATGTCTGATTGTCCACCACCAAAAATAATCTTACAAAATCCATTATCAGTATATTCCTTTATAAATCTTTTAGGGCTGTTTTCCCATTTACCGACAGAGACACCTTCTCTATCTGAAACTTTATTTTTATCCTCAATATAAATTTCTGATTGTGCTAAGGATGGAACTTCATAAAAATTTAAGTCAAAAGTTGCGAATTCTTCATCGGTGGGTGGATTAATTAAATTTGTACCTTCTTTAACTATAATATTTTCAATAGATATTACATTATCATCTGGTAAAATAACCTCTAAAAAGGGTTTAAAATCTTCCTGTGAAATAGTTCTTTTAAATATTTTTGTAAACCCATTTAATACTATTTCACTTTTTACTAGTGTATAACTTTGAATTGTACCACTATCATCTATTCTAGGGAATATTTTTCTATTTGGTACTCCACCAGTTGTAAACGGTGATGAAAAATCACAATCCTCTAATAATTCAAATATTTTTCCTGCACCAGTTGCTTGTGTACCCTTAGTTAATTTTGGTGCGTATTGGATATCAAACCCCTCAACACCAACAGGTATATTATTTGCCTCCCACTCTACTATAGTTATACTAGGTCTTTTTCCTGGAACACTAAGACCAAATGTTCTAGCCAATTCTAAAAGTGATGATTTTTCTTGTGCATAGTTAATTTGAGTCTCATTAAACATCCTATCAGTATGAAAAGATAACATATCCCCAACCGCAGCGTTTAATTCCAATAACATCATACCTACAGAAGCATCATTAAAATCTGAATATGTTTCGGGATAATATTGTTTAATAAAACTTATTAATTGTTGTCTTAAATCTGAGAAATTCCTAGCGTTATAATCAATTTTTTTTGTTGCCATATATTAAAATGTTAATGTAACAGTATCTGTACTATTAAAAGTACCATCAGTAACTGTATATGTTAATTCTACTATTATCAATTCTTCAATAGAATCATTTTTAAATGTTATTTCGTTAATTATTAGATTTGGTAAATACCTTTTAATAGATTCATTTAAATTATCTCTAATTTGTTCGTGAGTTATACTATCATTAGGTTCAAAAATATATTTTTTCAAATCACTACCAAAATCAGGCAAATATAACCTTTCACCTTTATTTGTTAATAGTAAATGTAATAAATCCGACCTAATAGCATCTGTATCAGTTGCATTTAAATTTAAGTAAAACCCCTCGGGGCTATCTTTAAAGGGGAAATCAATATTTATATATCTTTGTTTTGCCATTTCTATATATAAATATTCTACTATTTATTTTTTGTAAGGAAAGTGTAATAATAAAAAATCTGTTAAAAAATTTGGCAGTTCGATAAAAGATCCATATATTCGTAATATAAAAAATAAATAATATGAAAAAGATAATTTTAATAATCGGAATTTTAGTAGGAATCTTAATAGGTTCAAATGTAATGGGTCAAGTAATTAAAGTAAATGTAAGTGAAACCCATAAATTTTATAGATATGGGGAATTTAAAAACCCTATAGACGTAATAAATACACCTGATGTTGACTATGGGTTGGAGATAATAGATTGTGACTACATATTTGACTTACAAGGAAAAACCAGTACATTTTTTAGTAGATCTAATAATGGTTGGACAACGGTTGTCCCAATTGTAAACGTTGAAAAGGTAAGTGGTGGTTATATTCTAACTACTTCAGATTATGGTACTCATGACCCAACGTTATCATATATGGTTAAAATATATATTAATACAGAAGATAAAACTTTACTTTATACCTATTATGACTCTTATACGAATCGTACTGTATGTTCAAAAATCAACAATATTATTATCGATATTGTTGATTTAGAATTATAAAATTTATTTAGGTTCTTGAGTGGGACTATCGTATGTAATCT
>Ga0233414_10000894_pt1 | contig 11814 bp, 24 predicted proteins | sample Na_anoxic_10_MG_FD_189020 | JGI IMG/M metagenome (GOLD analysis project Ga0233414, IMG submission 189020) | Seawater microbial communities from Saanich Inlet, British Columbia, Canada - Na_anoxic_10_MG | ecosystem: Environmental > Aquatic > Marine > Inlet | place: Canada: British Columbia...
AGCGGTTGGGGTTGAATATGAACCCTTTAAGTAAGGGTTTAATAATAAATTTATTCTCCTAGTTCAGCTTCAAGTTCTGAATGAATCTTAACAGCTTTATCTTTTAAGCTATCAATAATATCTTCTTCTCCAGCTACTAGCTTAATCTCCCAGTTAACTCCTTTTGTATTCTTAATAAGCTTAACTGCAGATTTTGAAGCATTACTAAAGTCATTCATTGGCATTTCTGGTAGTTTATCAGGCCATTCCATTAAATCTTTTTAATCAGAATATTATCTCCTACTACCTTAATCTTATCATTAGCTTCAAAGCTATCTAAGACCTCTTGAGCTGTTCTTTTAGTAGTTAAGCAGTCAAAACACATTTGAGCAAGGAATTTCTTCTTAGAAAGTATTAGCTTCTGCTTCTTTGCAGATATTAACCTCTTGAAGACCCACTCTTGCTTAAATTGTAATGTAGTTCCTGCCATTATTCTACTTGACTAATAACTAAACTATCAACTTGCGTATTGCTTGAAGGATTTCTAACCTTAATCTTTTCAACTAAAAACTTCTTTCCGATTATGTCTCTTGGGGCTTTGATTCCGCTCGCTCTAATAACGCTTTGGTTTGTTTTGTTTAAGTCAAACTTCCACTTTCTCTTATTATATTCAACTAAAGCAATTAATCCTGCGCCAGATTCTCTCTGAATAGTTTCAATACCAGTGCAAACTAAAATCGCTGGAAAAGTGTCAACAAATTCAGCTTTCAAATATTCTCCTGCAAAGTCACTCCACGAGCTAGTGTCTAGTTCCTTTTGTTTTGTTTGTGTCATCTATTCTGTCATACCCCCTTCTAACTCTCTAAAATCTGAATCTAATTTCTTAAGGTCTTCAATAGTCTTACAACATTCCTTAATTGAATCAAAGTTAATTATCATCTTGATAAAATCTCCTTAATCATTTTATAATAAGTATATTCCTCACCTGTCACTTTTCAGTCCTTCCTTTGGAATCATATAGCTCATTAATTCAGCTTCTATTTTTTCCATCTCAGTTAAGAGTGGGTTTAATTTATTTGTTCCTTCCATGTAATATATAAGAATAAAGGGTTTATAAATGTTTGCACAACACACACAACACACACAATATACTATTATACCGACGACGAATTAACTTTCCATAATATTAATTACTTGAGGAATGAAGGTAACTGGTGCTGCATGTGTTACCTCTAATCTCATAGCATTTGCTTGAGAAGTTTCATACGCTTTAATTAAAAAATTTCTATATTTCATATTTCCTGGGTCTGGCACTACAATTCTGAACCTTGTTTCTCCAGTTTTACTTATATAACCTAATTGAGTTGAGTTTAGTGTAACACTTCTCACTGCTGGAGACCCTCCATAAGTTAATGTTGTGATTGTTCTCCAAGTTGTTCCATCTAAAATGTAAACATAATAAGTTTTTGTTACTCCCCTTGAAGCAGTATAAGAATATTCATCCAGTTTAAGAGTTGCTGCAGATATAACATCTGTGTCTGGAATTCCGGAAGTATCAATATTGGCATAAGCAAAAGAAGAGGTAGCAGGGAATGTCACCCTATTGTTAAATGCTTTAAGTTGTAAATCATTATAATCTGCTCCAGAAAGAGTATCAACATGCCAGTCTTTAACTCCAGTTGAAACATAATAAGTAGTTGCCATTAGAACTCCCACTCAATATGGACGTGCATTTGGTTAATATCTTCATGAGGTTGTGAATCAAATTGTAAATATATCGCTTTTCCACTTGCAACACTTGCACTGGAAATTGAGGTGTCTGTTCTCTTTCCCGAGGTTGTATCAAAATCATTAATAACTGCTGCATTAGCTAAACTTAAAAAATCATCAGCATATTTTAGATCCCCTGCCACTTGATTTGTTGCACTATCTAGTTCCACTTGAATTTTAGTTATTGTCAAATCATCTCTGGCCCAACCGATAAATATTTGGGTGTCTACATCATAAGCTCCGTTAGGGTCTAGTATTGTAAAATCCCAAGCTTTAGTTAATGTGTCTACATATTTCTTAGTTGCTGCGTCTTGGTTTGCTGTTGGGTCTGTAACATTAGTTATTTTATTAGTCATTTGTAATTCACCACTAGCTTTTAATGTCATTATAGAACTATTTAATGCACTAAAATTATGAGAATCTGTTGGGTCTGCGTAAAAGACAAAGTCTTTATTTCCGTCTGTTGTTAAAAGAGTGTTTCCATAACCTTGATTATAAAGGTGCATTGTGTTAGTAAATCCACTAGAACCGATAGTGGCTCCCGAGTTAGTCATAGCTAAAAGTCCCCAGTAATCATTATCATTTTTTAATTCATAACCAGCACCAATAACAGAAACAGAAGCAGTAGAAGTATTATGCACTCTATTCCTTAATATCCCTGCTACACTATCTTCTACTATTAACTCATTAGTTGTGTTATTATCTACATCTGTAACATCTTGTAAATCTAAAGCTCCTATAGTATCATCTACATATTCTTTATTAACTAAATCTGTATTATTAACTGGAGCTCTCCTCATACTACCTGCGCTATGGTCTCCAGAGTGATTAGGTAAGTGCATGTTAGTAGCAATAGGTGTAGAAGGAGCATAAGGTTGTTTCTTAAAATTCCTTAAAATGCTGTTAGCTGTTGGTGGTCTAGCCATTAGATACCTACTCTATCCTTATCAGAAATAGTTGATTTTAGCCCATTTAAGCCTTGAGGTCTTAGAGTAATATCTCTCCCTGCCTGTTTAGTTGTCTCAGCAATTAACCCTTCTGTTATAGGCCAATCAGTTTTAAGTTCCTTTTCTCCAGATGTATTTGCCATAGAATTATAGAGAAATAGATTTTATAAATGTTTATGCAGCTGCTCTTTCTACTTTCCAGACAGAGATTTGTTTTTCTCTACCTTCAATAGGGAAAAAATGTATAGTGTCTGTTGCAGCCGCTAAAGTTTCTGCGTCTATTGCCGCTTTTATTGTAGACTGTGCAATAGCCGAAGTAGTAACGATATGTGTTGCCGTTAAATCTCCTACTGCCATTTTATATATTTAAGTTTTCCATTTTAATTTTAAGTCCACATTGGGATGTAGTAATCAGCTCCATCTATATTCATTAGTAGCCATTTAGAGATTGTAGCTGTTCCTACTCCGGCTGGTGCTACATTAGTTACAGAACAATTTTCAGTTCCATTAGCTGCTGTTAAACTACCTGCATTATTGCCTATTTTTGCAAGGCCTTCTCTAACTCCTATTATAGTAGTTTCATCTCTTTGGTTTCTACCCATTATTTCTTCACCTTAGATTTAACTTCTACCTTTTCTACTTTACCAAATCCATAATGACTTTCGCATCTAGAAATATATTTTAAGTCATCTTTAGATTTAGTTGGTTTTAATAATACTCTTTCATATAGTTTTTTAGCATTTTCTTGTGTCATTTTATACTGTTGTATCTGTTAAGATATAAACCGATTTAGGGTCAGTTAAGATAAACTCTCCTTCTTCCCATACTCTAATTCTTTTACCAATTCCAGGTTCATCAATTACTGCTGCAGTCATAGGCATAAAGGATTTATAACTTACACTTCTTCCAGGAATAAACATACCAACATAGTCAGTAGTCCAGTTCTCACTTACTACGATATTAACTCCTAAGATAGACATTACTGAACCAGTCTTAATCTTCTCACTTGAGAAGTTAGGTATACTTGAACCTTTAACACTAATTAAAAATTCTAATAAGTATTGATGTTCTAAGCTATTCATAGCTAAGATAGCTCCTTCTGGGTCATAACCTTGAGCATAGATAGCTTGTTTCATAGTCATAATATCTTGGATAGGATCACCAGTTACAGCGTCATTCCAACCATCGGCAACACTAGCTCCATAGTTTACAGTGCTTGGGTTAGGTACTGTTGGAGTTGCTTCGTCTGCTTCAGTAATAACTGAGAAGAATCGAAGGTCTACTTTACGAGCTACAGCTCGAGTTAGATCTCTAACATTAGTTCCTAAAATATCTATATCACTATCTTTAAGGTCTTCAATAGTAAATAATGGACTACCTACAAAGAACTTTCTTACATAAGAAGTGTTTCTAGTCCAGCTTTGTTCAGTTACAAAAGGTAAACTACCCTCTGCTGTGTTTGAAATATGAGAACCAGTTATTCCAGTAGTGTCTGCAGTGTCTAAGAAACCACTAGTTTTTTGATACCATCTAATTTCTCTAGCTTTAGTAGTAGAGTTATTAGCAAATTTCTTAAAAATATTATCTATATCAGCAAAACCTTTAACTAGCTTATCTATATCAATTCCTCTAATATCAGCCATTCCAGAAGTATCTGCCATTATGAGAACGCGTTAGCCCCCACGCCTGGGTTTAATTCCATTAAAAATGTTTGTCCTTCAGAAGCAGTTTCTAAAGCAATACCTAAAGTTTTAGAAGATACACAAGTTGCGTCGCTTACTTTAACACTGTTAGCAATAGCTCCTAAAGCTACTGTTTGACCAGCTGTAATACTTCCAGAAGCAGTTACTTTAAAAATTCCTTTTCTCCATACTGCAAGATTTGTTTTACCATCATTTGCTATCTTTTCAGTCTTAGCAATTCCTGCAACATAGTCTTCATCTCCGTCATGTGCAGAAGCAGTCATAGGGTCAGCTAATTTAAGAAATGTTCCTTTTCCAAAACCAGTTCCGTCTGCAACTGTAAATGGAATAGCCATTTCAGTTTCAATCATTAATGTTGCTTCGTTTGCCATAATTCATATTAGAAAAAGGGGTATTTAAATCTTTAGTTTTTCGGCTAACCGAATAACTCAGATAGCTTCGTGTCTATATCCATCTAGTAATGGGTCAGTTAATTCTAAATCTTCCCTTATACCGACGGGAAAGATTGAGACATTATCTCTTATCCAAAGATAAGTTCCTTCTTCTTCATATTTTGGAATTTTGTTTAACTTTAGAAATTTCCTAATTATCTTTAAAGGAAGTTGTTTAAAGTTATATGCTATGTTCTTTGCTTGAAGTGTTGTTAACACTTTATCTAAATCTTCTTTAGGAAAAACATACTCATAAATACCAAAAGGTAAAAGTCTCACTTGCCCTTGTATCCACATAGCTTTTTGTTGCTTATCCTTAGTCATAATTAACTTATGCTTCTGGGCTTCCATATCTCTAATTAAAAGTTCTACTTCTGCTCTTTTACCATAAGGAATAAAACTAAAGTGCATTCTCTAATTCTTTTAACTTTTTAGTTGCTAGTTCTAAGTTTTGTTCAAGAATTAACTTTTCTGCTTCCATTTGAGTTAGTTGGGTTTCACAGTTTTTCTTAACATTGTTCCAAACTAACTCTATTGGTGAGCCTATCTTGATCCCTAGATCTTCTTTAGTCATCTAAACTCCCAGACATAACTTTAGCTGCATAGTCTTGAGGGGTTTCTTCTTTAGCTGGTGTAGCTTCTACATGTCCACCAGAAGTTCCACCTAACATAGAATTAGCAGCTAGTTTTTCTTTTCTTTCAAGGACTTCTGTTTCTGCTTTGGTTGCTTCTTCTCTCCTCTTAACAAGTGCCAAAGCCTTATCATAGTCAGAGAGAGGTTGGCCATCAGTCGCCAAAGCTTTATTAGCTTCTGCTCCTTGTGTGTCAGTCTTATTTGTTTGTTCATTTTGCATACCTTATTTATGTGTGTGTCATTTAAATACTTTTCTATTTATTAATAACATGTTCTAACTTAATACATAAATCTCTAATAGCTCTAGTGTTTTCTTTTAGTGTCACACTAGAAAATCTCCACATCAGCATAAAGGCTGCTATTGGAAAACCTACGTTTTGAATTATATTTATTGTTTGTGTTGTCATTGTTACCATTTTAAATTATCTAAAATAAAACCTAAAGATAATGCAAATAAAAATACTAATATATAAAATTGAACTTTATTCATTAGTCCCTCTCCTATTGTATAGTTCCATCATATCATAACCTTCAGAAGATACAGCAGTTAATGAGTTTCTCATTTCTACGTTTAGTGTGTCTCTTTCCCCACCTGCTGAATAGAAAGCCTCGAACTCTGCTAAATTAGGTAAAGCTGTCTCAAACTTAGCTACATCTCTGCTTGTGTCAAGTTTCATTTGTCTATATGCTTGGTCTATCTGTGCCGATTGTTTATTATATTCTGCCAAATATCTTGCTTTATTTGAAGGGTCAGCTTGAGCTAAGGTTGCCCAGTCTTTCATAGTTTGTTTACCTTCATCTAAAACTCTTTGTTGTGCTGTTGTTGTGTCTCTTCTTTGAGAGGCCATATTACTAATCATTCCCCCTACTAATGTTCCAACAAATGCTGCAGCTGTAGCTCCCCAACTAACAGGGTTAGTTCCTGCTCCAGTATATAAAGCCACTCCAGTTGCTACTGTTGCTGCTCTTGCTATATTTGATACAAAACCAGCAGTTGCAGCCTCTCCATAATCTAAACCAGTTGGACTCACTCCTAGTTGTCCGAATTGTCCAACTTGGCCTACTAATTGTTGGCCTTGTTGTTGTTGTAACATTTGAGCCTCTTCTTGTTGTGTTGTTAAAGCTCCACTTCTTTGCCTTCCTAGGTTTCTTTCTATATCTTGTCTAGCTTGTGCTATGTCTTCTGGAGTTTGTATCCTCTCATTACCTTGTGCATCTGTAATAACTTGAGCTCCTTTAGGTAGAGGTTGAGTTCTATCTACTTTTTTAGGTGATAAGTCTACTGGTGTCTCTTCTGGCACTTTAATTCTAGCTGGGTCTGGTTTTTGGTCTTTAAATGGAAAGCTACAAGTTTTAGTAGCTTCATTCCAAACTCCACCTTTATTAACACAATTTCTTCTATTCTCTTCATCTGTCTTTTTTCTCTCTGTTTCTAAAAGTTTTTGTGCTGCTTTCTGTTGAGAAGTATCTATTGCTGTTCCTGGTTGGTTAATTGGTAAGACTGCCATTATTCTCTAGTCATTGATGCCTCTACATCATTAGGCTGTATTCCTATCTGGCCTGTATTTTTACTTTCGTCTAGTTCTGGTTGCATTCCACCTAAACTTGGCGGTCTATTGAATGTTATTTGTATTGCTTGTTGGTTCCATAAGTCAGCTTCTAAATCTTTCTGTTCCTTAGTGTAAATAGGCTCGAAAATAACATGACCCATTTTACCACCTACCTCAGAGGTTCCGTCTGAGGTTGCTATACTTCTAGGGACACCACCAGTTTGATAGTTTAGGTTTTCTAAGTATTGTAACCAGCTCTGCCTATCCTCTGAGCTTCTACTAGGCCAAGGTAATATCTCAGCTGTGTCTTCTGGCATTCCTAACATATCTCCTTCTTCTACAGCTTTCTTAATTTGAGTGTTAGCATAAGCAATTTTACCCACATTATTAGTTTTATATTTAACAATACCTAAGGCTTTATCTCTATGTTTTATTGTTCTTTCATCTTCATTAGCTTCTAGTAAAGCATCAATTACTTTCTTATTAGCTTGAATTAAAGAAGTTCCATGGACTTGGTCTCCTATTCTTTTGTTCTGTGAGTGCAAAATATCTTCTGGTTGTTTAGTTACCCACTTTTTACTATTCCAAATTTCATATCTAATTATCCTAGAACCTTTAACCACTACCTTAACTCTCTCTGGAGAAATAGGAATCATATTAATAATTATATCTCCTTTCTTATTCTTTACCATTTCAATAAAAGCATCTCCAACAGCTAACTTAACTACTTCATGGTTCCACATAATAGTTTCAAATGTGTCTTTACCCATTCCTGTAACATGGTCTAGTTGAGCTTTCATTAATGGGTCTTTTGCTACATAACCTCGAGATACAGCCCAAGTTGCTAAAGAATTAATAGGGCTGGATACTTGAGGGTGATTTAGATAATATCCAAAGTTCTCTGGTGCTTTATCAAAATAAACATAAGTTTCCCCATTACCATCATTAGCTACATCTAGCTTCATACTATCTACTATGAAGTTTGGGACATTTGTTAATCCTGTGGTTGTTGCGTTTGATAAGTTATATTCTGCCATTTTAGTTGAATGGTTTAAATGGTATATTTATTTTTAGTTGTGAGGTTAAACCATCTGTTGAAGGAATGATATAAGTTCCATCTCTATTTAATGGGTCATGTGTGAAACTCATATATTCTGTTCCTGTTTGTGTTCCTGCTCTTGTTAATCTTATTGTTAATCTTAAAACATTTCCTTCTTGAAAAGTAGTTTCATTAATTGTCATTGGCATAATAATATAATCTTTTCCACCGTTAATTTGTGCAGAATATGTTTCACTTATTGCTGTTGCTATTATTGTTGTATTATTTTTTAAAGTTGCTGATGCGATTATTGTCCCACCTGCTATATTCATATTTGCAGCAATACAAAAACTAACTAATCCAGTTCCACCTATTGTTGTTGGTAAATTAAAAGCTGTTAAATCAAAATCTTTAGTTACTACAAAATTGTTTCCAGAAGATCCAGTAGTTTCTATTGTTTTTGAACGTTCTGCTTCAGTGGATAAATGTTCATTTATTCCAGTTGAGTCTTGAGTGGTAAAACCATAAAATAATCTATTTCCAGTTCCATCTGCTATATTAGTCCAATCATAGCTTATTATTGCTTGTGAAGCAGTTGTAAACTCTGTTAGTTCTGGGTTAGCTAGTGGCATTTATAATCCTAAGTCTGAAATAATATCAGCTTTGTTAGCTTTAAGGTCTGATAAAAAACCTTTCCATATACTATTACACACATTTAATTTAGATTGAGCTGTTGCTAATTGCCATGAGTTTTGATTTTGATTGATAGCGTAGAATGCAGCTCTATGTGAAGCTACCATCGCTAACCATTGTTTATTTGCTGATGTAATAGAAGCATAGTTTGCTACAATCCCAACATTATCTCCAAAGGCTTTTTCCATATCAGACTCTGCCATTAATACCCAAATATTAGTATTAGCTTCTAGTATTTGATTAGCTCCTGCATTTTCTCCTATTGCTAATAAAACTTGAGCAGTTGAAGCTAAAGTTCCACTATCTGCCATAAGTTAGCCTCAATCTTTCTATATTATTTGTTAATTTATCTATTGAAGTGATTAATAAATAGTCTTTATCTTCTAAATCTATCTCTTCTATTTTATCATCAACTTTTATTTTATACTTCTTCATACTTTTATAGTGTAAACCATAGGATTTAAATCTTTGTATTTTATCGCTAAGGCTGCTCTAATCAAACCTTCTGGTATATCTGTGTCTGTATGCCTTGAAGCTCCTATCTTTAAGTGACTTCTTCCTAGTGTGTCCGTCGTGTAATCGAACCTAATTGCTCTTAGAGAGAAGAAAATATCATCATCATCTAGTAGTTTAATTAGTTTCTGTCTCATTAATGATAGAAAAATTGTATAAAGTTCTTCTTTTTGATATTTAACTCTTTTCTTATTGTTTTTTTGTTCAATCTCGAGAGAGTTTAAAACTCCAAAAGTTTTATTCTTAGTTTGGTCATTTCCTATTAAGAAATCATAAACTCCTACTCCAATACCTTCATTATCTATAAATATCTTCTCAAAATCATATTGTTTATCAAGATTAATGATAAAATCATAAGTTTCATTAAGTTTAGTCTTTTGAGTTGTAATATTATCCCTATGATATAGTTTACCATCTAATTCTTCGAATATTTGGAAAGTTGAACTATCATCTCCCATTCTAGCTATATCACTTCCTAGATAATAGTTAGCATGAGGTGATATTGGTGGAATATTATTTCTAGTTAGTGTTTGAGTTGATTTTATTAATTTATCATTAAACCATTGCATCTGTGAATCAGCAAATTCTCCTAGATACTCTTGAGCATAAGTTATTTTAGATAAAGTTTTTTTCTTATGCTCTAAAAACTCTTTATTAATCCTAGAACATTCTTCTGATGATACATGAAATTTCTTATAAGTATCATCATCAAAACAATCATAGAAAAAGTTATCTCTACCAAAAGGAGTTGATAGTAAGATAATACGGGCTCCCAGGTTTATTCTTGTTGATAAGGCTGGAATAACTGCATCAAATACAGCTCTAGGAATAAACGCTGCTTCATCTGCTATTAAAAGGTCTACAGTATAACCTCTAATACCTCTAGCATCTAAACCTGTAGGTAAACAAAATATTCTAGTTCCATTCTTTAATTCTAATTTTGTTTTAGTTTGATATTGTTTACCTTTCTTAATTAAACTTCTATGATTCTTAAACATATAATCAAAAATTTTTTCATAAAGAAGATAGGCCTGTCTTTCTGTGCTGGCTATAACCATTACTATTTTATTTCTATTCTTAGAAGCATACTCACCAGTTAAGACTGAAATTACTGTAGACTTTCCAGTTTGTCTTCCAGACCGAATAGCTAGATTTCCTTTAGCAGCTAAGACATCTTTTTGCCATTGGTCTAGTATCATAACTTATTGTGTCATTCATACTTTATAAAATTATATTAAAAAAAAATACTCCAGAGAGGCCCCCCCCTAAATCCCCCCCCACGCTCAACGTCGGGTCTCTTAAATAAAGTTCCATAGGAAACTTACCCACTACATGAATTAGACTTAGGCACTACATACAGAATAGTTATTCGGTATACCGAATAACTATACATAGGGGAAAGCAGGGGGGGAATCGGTCCCGTTTCGTACGGGACTAGGCCCTATAGGGCCTACTTTGGCACGAAGCCAAAGCGAGGGGGGGAATGCTGGACTGTTAGTGAGCGAAGCGAACGATTATCCCCTTTGATTAATGTGAGGGATTAGCACTGTTTGTATGGACAGTTAAGTAAAAGAACTATGTTCTTTTATAATGCTTGTTTTATATAAAGTTATGTGTTATAGAGTGAACATTAATCAAACAGCAACTTATACAAATGTCATATGAAAACTCATTCATATGAATATATCTTCACATAAATGTTTAAATAATACATATCCCTAAAAGGATCATAGCCCTGTAAAACACTCTCGAGATACAGGCAGAGGTTACTATTAATCTTAAACTATACTACAGGAGTAGGCGGTTAGCTAAGGTTAGGTAGTCTTAATAGATGTTATGTGCGGTGTGTCACCCTAAGAAACCATGAAGTCTTGTGTTGGCTGGTTAGGTGATTGCTGCATTCGTAGTCACTTACATAAACAGAACTCTACTACTCACTTGCAATACACACACAAAACAATAGAACACTAATCACCTTTCTTATCATCAACAACACACACACTCTTATTCTTCAAATAGAAATCTAATATCTTGTTAAAGAATTCTTCATCAACAGCCACACTCATTTGTATTTCCTAGATGTATTCTTCCAAGCTCTGGAGCAGTCTTTAGAGCAGCAAACAGACTGAACAGGTCTAACTCTATTTTTATTAGCTCTCCAGTTTGTAGCTTTATCTCTCTTCTTAAATTCTTTTCCGCAGTTCTTACAAACTGCTGTTATGATTGTCATTTTTGTATATTTTTACATTTAGTTGTTTTTCTTTCTATCATTTTCTTAAAGCAAGAGAAGAAAGTTTCTCTCGATAATGTTCATATCTAACAGAGCAATACTCAAGATAATCAAAGCTCATTTCTGGCTCTTGTCTTTTTATCTCTTCTAAATGCTCCATTAACCAATAGTTAGCACATTGTAAATCTGTGCTTAGTGTTCTTTGAATGTGTGTTAATGTTTCTTGAAGTTTTTCTTCTATCCTTTCCATGATTATGAACAAGGGGGGAGAGGTGATTAGAAAACCCCCCTTGAGTATGAAACCCCAACATATCACTATATTAGT